>Ga0302114_10000247_pt1 | contig 39963 bp, 26 predicted proteins | sample AG5_Surface_MG_FD_203107 | JGI IMG/M metagenome (GOLD analysis project Ga0302114, IMG submission 203107) | Marine microbial communities from Western Arctic Ocean, Canada - AG5_Surface | ecosystem: Environmental > Aquatic > Marine > Oceanic | place: Canada: Western Arctic Ocean | collected...
GAGCTGCTGGCGGTTCATTCGGAACATGTCGTCCCAACTGGGCGTGTACCCAGTCTTGTCCGCGGCGGCGGCGGCGGCCAGCGCGGCAGCCTTCGCGGCTCCCGTGTTCGACGCGTCACCGTCGGCTCGGCGGCGGAGGTACTCCTGCACCTGGCCCAGGCCGTCCACCGCGGCGGCGTCGGCTCCGGCGGCGCCCTCGGCGGCGGCGACGGACCCGTTAGTTTCGGCGGGTGCGACCGCGGTTTTGTCACCCGTCTTGTCACCCGTGCCGTCCTTCCGTTCCGTCTGTTCCTCGCTGCTCCACCAGGTTTCGAGCCAACTCGCGAACCGCGTGTTCCTGCTCGCGTCCCGCATGGACCCGATCATCGCCGCCTTCTCCTCCTCGGTGAGCGCCTTGCGCTGCCAGCTGAGCATGCTCTGCAGAACCTCCGCGCCCGTCCGCCCGATGATGAGCCCCACCAACCGGCCTTGCTCCCCGCTCGTGAAGTGCTTTTCGAACAGCGGCCAGAGCTCAGCCTCCTCCCTGGCGACGTGCGTCTCGAGGCAAACCTTCACGGCGACGCAAGCCGCCTGAAGCCGCCTCTCAACCTCCATGATCGTCGCCCGCTTCTTCGGGTCCATCTTCCTGTGCGTCACCTTCGCCTCCATCGCGTCGTGGACCTTCTCACCATCCACGCCACCCTCATCCCCGGCCAGCCCCGCGTGCTCACGCAGGTCCCGTAGGCAGGCGTCCACCTCGACGAAGAGCTCAGCCTCGTGCTCGTGGTCGAGGGTGTACGAGTGGCTCACGTTGTGCAGCTCATCCTTGTTCTCCAGCGCGGGGAACACGAGCTCATCCTCGGACCTGCTGTGCGCGCGGTACACCCCCCAGAAGAACACGAACCGGCCCTCCAGGGTCCGCAGCGCCGCCGCCCGCTTGGCAACCTCCTCGGGCTTTGGCAGCGCTAAGACGTCCGACTCGAGCCTGCTCAGCTCGCGTCGAAGCGCCGCGTGGAACTGGAATATGTGATCGATGGGACCCACCGCCTGCGTGGGGCCCTTGGCGTGCCCGTTGTCGGTTGATGTGCCCGCGTCGGCGCCGGATCGTGACCGCTTGGCCGGCGGCTGGTTCGGGTTGTCGAAGATCGGATCGTCCCTCTCGTTCCCGGAATCCTTCTTCTCGCCCAGGTTCCCACGACCCGGTCTTACGTCCAGCCACGACGCGATGAGCGTGCGCAGCGGCCCTTGTTCTCCCTCCGTCGGTCCTTTCGCCAGCACCGGTCCGACCACGTTGCCTGGAACGGACGCGATGAACCTCTCCACCAGCGCCGTCTGTTCATGCGCGGCGAACGCGTCGTCCATGAGCGGCACGAGGTGCGCGTGTTCCTTGGCGAGGTGCTGCGCGAGGGCCGTCTTGGTGGCGTGCGCGGTCCTCGCCGCGCGCTGGATGGCGCCCTGCAGCCGTTCGGTGTGCGCGGGTCCCCCGCCCTCGTTCGTCGCCATGAGCTCCACCGCCTCGTCGAGCGCCTGGGTGATGGCGTCAAAGAGGGAATCTTCAGCCTCGTGCTCGAGCTCGTACGCGTGGGCGACGTTGCTGACCCTCGCGGCGAGCGCGGGGAGGACCACCTCGTCCTCCGCGGCGACGTGCGCGCGATACGTGGCGAGGACGAATCCCCACCGCGCCACGAGCTCGTCGACCAGCGCCTTGAGCGACTTTGACACATCAGCCTCCGCGCCGTCCCACCGGTGAGTCGGGGGATCCGATGAATTGACGGGCTGATCCGCGACGCGCGCGGCGGCGGAGCGCAGGTCCTCGACCAGGGCCTCGAGCTCCTGGGTCACCGCCGCCTGAAACGTGGAGTGGAAGCGCTCGTACGCGCTCGGCTCCGAGGAGCCGACCGCGCGCTTCGAGGCGACAGGCATCTCGCCCCCTCTGCGCCACCGCGCTTTGGGATAAAAAGGTTAACCCGCTCTCCCATCGGTGCCGAGCTGCCGGCAGCCGGGACGAGTCGTATGTGAGTCGGCGTTCGACGACTTAACACCAAAAATCTCGGTTTCCCAGTGGGCATTCTGACATAGTTGTCTTATTCCCAATCTCTAATGCGTGATCGTGACTGCTCGTCCACACAAAAGGTGTAAGTTTTATCCTAGACTAATCTCCGTGCCTACTCCTCGCGGCTGCCCGGCCCGGTTCTTCTCGGCCACGGATTACCTCCCATCGCCTCCTCCACGACGGCTTCTTCTTCCAGCTCCCGCAGGCTCTCGTTTTGCTTTCGCGCCATCTCGTCGTTCGCCCGGGTCACCGTCGGCGCGATCTCGGCGTTGATGAATGACATGGCGAGGTGCGACTTTGGACCTACCCAGTACACCTTCTCGCACCTCCCGCACGCCCAGAACTCGGAGGTCGACGCCTTGACCTTGGCCGGTATGGCGTCGTTGGCGGCGACCTCCTCCGGGGTGCACCGCCGCTCCACCGCGCCGTTGCACTTGGCGCACCGGGTGAGCAACCTGCCGCGCCGGAACCGAAGGCCGAAGTGAGCGCTGACCCTCGCGAGCTGCCGCTTCGGATCATCCTCCTCCACCAGAAACGCACCGACCGCATCCTTGCGCTGGAGCAGACGCCTGTCCTTGGTCAGTATGACGCGGTCGTCCCTCTGCGCGAGCGCGAGGAGGGCACCGTACGGATTTTTAGTCTGCGAAGATTGCGTCGGCGCCGGGACGTGCTCGGCGTCGACACCCAGGCATCGAAGCCAACGCGCGAGCCGGCCGAGGGACCCGTCGGCGACGAACCGCCGCTGCCTCTCCTCCGTATCGACGGTGGGATGTGACGCGTCGTCGTCGCCAACCATCTCACCGAGGGCCCAGTCAACGGAGCTATCCGCGCGTGTATCGCGCAAACCTTGTCCACTCGACGCCACCGCCGCCGCCGCCGCTCTCCGCCTCGTCGCTTCCTCCACGGACGACTCCGCTATGGGCAGCGTGGTGGCCGCGGTGGCCCGCTCGAGAACCGCGGGGAGGCACCTGAACACCAGGTGCGGTGCACCCGCGCCGGGGTACACGAATCCACCCGCGAACGTTCGTATCGCCGTGTCCATCAGCGTCGGGCACTCCACGCGGAGTCCCAGCGGCGGCATGCTCCCGGGCGGGTAGCCAAAGACGCGGACGCACTCATCCGGGGTGGCGAGCCTGGCGTGCCTGCGCGCGACGCCGAAGTGACGCGCGATCGTACGGAGGTCCGCGCGGTCGGTTCCGCGCAGGAGCAGCATCACCGGCTCCCACGGCCTCTTGCCCGCCGCCTCGCCCGACCCGCGCGAGTCTCCGCCCGAGGCGCCCAGAGCCCGGGCGACGGGATCGAGCGCGATCGTCGTGTCCCCCGCGACCATCACGCCCATGCTCTTGACCACCGACTCGGGGGGTACGTCGTCACCGAGTGATGATGCGGTATCGGACGCCGCCGGTCCCGTCTCCACGCCCAGCTCGATCACAGCCGGGTCGCCCCCGGCGCTGGGCAGCCGATCTCGCAGCGACGCCGCGACATCCACCGGGGTCAGCGGCGTCGCGTCGTCCCGGTTCCCGCGGGTCGCGATGACGGGAATCGACGGAGGGTTAGCGATACGAACCGTCGCGTCGATCTCACCGATGAAATCGGACGCCGGCGACGCGAGACCGAACGCGAGGTCAGCCGCCTCCCCGCGGGCGGCTCGGTCCCCGGCGCGACTCTTACCCAGTAACAATCCGGGGAGGATCCGGAGCAGGACCCGGGCGTCCTGAGCGCCGTAGAGGATCTGCGCCTCGGTCAGCGGCCGCCTCGACCAGTCACCGCACCGCTCGCGCTTGTCCAGCGGCTGCCCGAGCAGGGATTGGCACACGGAAGAAAGGCCGGGCTGCGACCCGTGACCCGAATCCGTCGCCGCCCGTTGCAGGCACAGAACCCGGGGGATCTCCCGCACCGCGTTGGCGACCACGCCCGGGTACGAGCTCGCGAGTCGACGCAGGTCGTCCGTGACCCCGAAGCCGACGACCACGGGCGGTCGATCGTCGACTCGAGGCGCGCAGAGGGTTTCACGGAGAGCCGCGGCGAACTCCTCCGGGCACTCCCGTCCCAACCTCGTCGCGTCCAGAAGCGCGATGCAACGCTCGCCGGAGAGCTGTACCAGCGCCGTGGGCGACTCTACCCTCCTGGCGGCGGATCCCTTCCTGCCCGAGGCTCCAGATGACCGACTGGAGGCTCCAGAGGACCGACTGGAGGCGTCCGGCACCCACTCCGTGTCGATCCCGAGCACCGCCTCCGTCGACAGCTGCGCGACGACAGCCGCCAGCGACCGTACATCGTCCACCCACCGAACCGCACCGCGCGGCAGGTCCAAGGGCAAGATCCGCAAGTGCGTCGGCAGGTAGCTCTGGTCAATATCCACCGCGGTGGGTTCACTCGTCTCCCGCCCGCTCGAAGCCGCCCACTCGCTCCACCCCGCGCCGTTGGCCTCCGCCGCGACAGTCGCCGCCGCGTCCCTCAAGCCCCGTACGAGCCCCCTCAGCCGCACGTCCTCACCCGCGAGCTGCTCCGCGACGTCCCACCTCCCGACGGCCGCGAGCCTGCGCAGCCTGCCCTCCTGCCCCGCGCGTTCCTCCTCGGGGAACGCGGCGGGGAGCCCGAGCTTTTTGAAGTGCCGATCCGCGCGGTCCGCCGGCGAAGTCCCGGCGTCGCACCCGTTGGTTCCCTTCCGTTTGCTCAGCGACGACGCGTACGTTCGCCGACGTCGTTCGTTGAGCGTCGCGGCGATGCCGTCGGCGATGGACCCGTGCCCCTGCGCCTCCCACGCGTCCAGCGCCGTGGCCGTCGTGAACTGAGAAAGGCTGAAGTGTTTCGCGAGGGCGGCGGCGGCGACGGCGCTCGCCGGCTCGACGCCCGCGCGGCCGAGGCACGCGCCGACGTAGGAGACCATCGCGTGCCCCGCGCGTGGGTGCGCGAGGGTGAGGTCTTGAATCTCCAGGCTGACGGTGGTGACGAGTTTCGCCACCGCCCTGGGTTGAAGCCTCGGGCCGGCGACTTCGTCTTTGGGCGATTCGACGGCGACGACGGCGTGGGCGACGAGGTTCGCCGCGCGCTTCCGTGCCGCGGCGCACTCCACGCGCGTCGCCGCATCCTCCGTCGCGGCGTACACCCGCCGTGATGTCGTGGTCGCGCACGAGTGATGCAGCGCCTCGAGCAGCAGCTGCGTCAGCGGCGCGGCCGTCCCGGGAGCGACGGAGGCGCAGGGTGCCGACGTGGCCATGTGCTCGACGCACGCGACGATGAAGTCCGCGGCGTCCTCACCCGTGGGCAGCGCGCTCACCACCGCGGATCTCACGTCCGCGTACCTCTCCCCGGACTCGAACGCGGCCGCGAGTGCGGCGACCGCTCGAGACGGGGGAACGTCGGCGAGACCCACCGACGACGGCGAGGAGGTCGTCGCAGCCGCCGACGAGTTCGTCGTATCCGATGAGCATGATGACCCCCCGCGCCCTTCGGCATCCCCGTCGTCGCCGCCGCCGTCCCCCGCGACGTCCGCATCCCCGAGCGCGAGATCGAGGAGCTGCTCGACCACGCGCTGCACCGCCGCGCGGCTGGGTGCGCCCCTGAAGGACCCGCGCATCCCGCACTGGCCACGAGGGAGTGAGATGTGAAATATAAATCGCGGTGTTTGCGGAAACGAGTTTGCCATTTCCCGAGCCGCGGATGTTGGACCGGCTTCCGCACGACGTGCTCGTGGACCTGGCGCGGTCTTTCGACGTCGTCGACCGGGTGGTGCTCTCCGAGGTATGCCGGGCGTGCCGCGACGCGACGCGCGAGGCGCTCGCCGTGGATAGGAGATTAGGGACTCGGGCGGACAGTCACGGAGACCAGGAATGGGGGCCACCCGGTGACAGGGAACACCTGGCCCTACGCAGCGTGTCCAGGCTTACGTGGGCGCGGGAACACGGGCTAAAGTTGGAAACTTGGGGACCACGGATGCTTCTGAGGTATGCCGCGGAAGTGGGAAACGTCGAGCTGCTGAACGAGCTCCCGAAGCCCGCGTACAAGGATGAGTGGAAGCACGCCATGGTCAGCGCTGCGACGGGTGGTAAAATCGATAATCTGATTTGGCTGTCGTCGTCGCTGGAGAAGGAGGATTACGCCAGCGAATTCTACAGCACATTCTGGGAGTACAGCGAAAGAGTCATTTGGGAGCGTGCGGTCCAATACGGACATGTACACGTCCTCGAGTGGTTCATGGAGAGCATACTGCGGGGTGAGAAACGACGACTCGATGGCAAAGTCGTATCGGCAATTATGAGTGCGACGAACAATGGACACGTCGAAGTGTTGAAATGGATTCACCTCACATTCGATCCAATCGGTGAACCGATGTTGGCGGAGGAACTGCCCGCAGAGATCTCTTTGATGCTCGAAATCGCCGTGAGACATGGACACATGGACGTGGCGCGGTGGTTTTTGGAGACTTACAGACCGGTGGCGCTCAAGAATAACTGGCAGCCGCTGCTGAACGCGACATTGACGATGATAGCCGCAGAAGCAGCTGAGTTCGATACGTTACGCTGGCTGTTGGCTCAGGGCTGCCCCGAAAGTCCAATGTACTTGGAGCGCTTAGTGATCTCCAGACCATGGCCTCTACGTCGAGGACGACCCTATAGAGAGATAGATGTCGGGTGCGTGAAGTGGGCGCATGAGCGAGGGCTACAGCTGAGCGAGCAAGTGATGGAAGCGGCTATCAAACGCAATGACCCGGATTCCGTGCGTTGGCTTCATGACAATGGGTGCCCCGTCTCCAGGGATGCAGTTAAACGCTTGATGCAAAACCAAAATATTGACATGCTTCGATTGCTCGTGGAAGAGTGCGGGGCTCATTTCGATGCCAGTGAAATCAAATGCAGTGATTTAATGGAGTTCGAGTCCTACGGAGCATATAACATCACCTTAATCAACGGCAAGAGCTGCATCGAGGTGGTCGAGTATCTGCGCCATCGCGGCTGCGAGTGGGGTTCGATCATGACCCAAGCTGCTCGCGATAACGACCTTGAGTTGATGAAATGGCTGCACGAAAATGGGTGTCCGGGCTTGGAATGGGATCAGACGTTGGAACGGTGTAACGGCACACCGGATATGTATCTGTGGATGCTGAGCGTCTTGGGCCCGAAGGAACGTGAGGAGCTTTGGATACAGGCCACCAAATATGACGAGGCTGAGAATGGACCTCAGTCGGTGAAGGAGTGGGAGGACCGCCTTCGAGGGGAAGGGAATGAGATCCCGGAACGCCGACGCGGAGACCCGAGGTTGTGGTAGCATCGTTTAGGAATCGATTAACATCGTACTACGTATTCTCATCATCGAGTATCGCTCAGTTCCCATCCTCCGGGGGCGTGCCCGGTCCCTCGGTGCCGTCTTCCTCGTCGTCGAGCTCGGGCACAACCTCGAACCTCCACACGATTCCGGGCCCGAAGCACGCGTGCACGTGCCTGCAGTCCTTGCTCACCCCCGCGGCGCGCACCAGGTTCAGGTGCTTGAAGTCCCGGTCCTGGTCCACGGTGTTGATCACCTGGCCCGTGGACACGTCGTAGGTGGACACCTCGCCCTCGCCGTTGCCAACCGCCAAAAACTCACCCGCCGGGTCCACTCCGAAGCTGGTCAACCCGTCCAGCAGATCCTTAGCGCCCGGCTTGGCGCAGTCCTCAACCTTCCACGTCGTGACCGTCTTGCCGCTCTCCAGGTCGAGCACGGACACGATCCCGTCCACGGACTTGGAGAAGAGCTTACCGGCGGCCACCTTGACGCAGTCCACGGGGTTCTTGCCGTGGCACACCACGCCGAGGGCGGTACCCGCGAGTTTGGACAAGGCGGACTTTGCGAGCTTCTCCGGGATGGTCCACTCCTTGACGAAGCCGCCCTTGTGGCCGGTGTACACGCCGCACCCGTCGGGCTTGACCGCGAGGGAGATGGCATCGCCGACGTTGAACTCGCCGAGCTTGGCCTGCGTCCGCCAGTTCCACACGACGGCGACTCCGTTCGCGTCGAGCGACACGAGCCGCTCGGGGCGGCTGCCGTCGGAGCCGGAATGGCCCGCGGCGACGGCGAGGATGGCGGCGGAGTGGCCCTTCATGAGGGAGACCACGCGCCCGTCCGCGACGCTGATGACCTGCACCGCGTTGTCGTCACCGCCCGCGACCGCGAGGGTGGCGTCGCCGAGCTCGTGGGTGGTGTACCCCACGGGATCGACCCAGCACATGGCGGTCAGATCGCCACCCTTCGTGTGCGCCGTGGCCTCGTTCTTGAACTGGCACACCACCGCGACGTGGTCGCCGAAGTGCTCGTCGTCGTACACGGTGGCGAAGTCGCCGCCGACGGTGGCGAAGAGGTTGCCGCAGTCGCCCGGCAGGTGGTTGAACGCGAGAGCGCGGACGGAGCGCTCCAACTTGGTGGTCGGGTTGCACTGCTCGCGGACGATCGTCTTCGTGATGACCTTCTGGAGGAAGGAGGTCTTCAGGCGCTTGAGGTCGGTGGCGGCCTGCTCCTCGGCCTCGCGAACGCGCCTGAGGTGACGCTGCGGGGAGTTCATCGTGGACGACACGCGGTGGTGGGGTGCGGTGGACGTCGAGAGTTGTGATCTACGTCGCCTGGCCCGATGATTTCAAAAGTGCCGATTTCAAATCGAAAATCTTCCCTTTTGCTTTTCATGGGCAGTGGTCTCACTGTTTGCTTGTGTGATGTGCCGTATCTAGTGTTAGATTCGTATGAACCCCAGTCAGATATAAAACGATTGCCAAAAAGTCAAATCCCTAACAATCGATCGGACCACTGCCGCCACTGTTCATCGCGCGCCACCTCAGGTGAGAGAGACGAGCGCCATGGCGGATCCTAACGCGGACCCCAACGCTGCGGTGGTGCGCACGTCCGGCATCGGGCACAGGGGCTACGGCGACGGGGACGGGATGGGCCTGGCCCTCCTCCCCGGCATCTCGATGCCCGGCCAGGAAGAGGACCTCGCCGTCGTCAAGCCGGGCGAGACGGGCGGGCTCATCGAGAGCGCGGATTTCGACCAGGACAACGATCGCGTGGCGTGGCACATCAAGAAGATCAGGGAGCGGCAGGCCAACCTGGACGCCGCGGACCAACTCGCCAAATCCCTGGCTGACAAGATCGTCACTGCGGCGACGGGGGAGGGTGGTAAATCCCTCGGTCCCGCCCCGGACGAAGAGGCGCTCAAGAAACCCCTCGCGTTCGGCCCGAGCTTCGTCGACATCGCCGTCAGGCACTACAGGGACACCCCCGCGCCCGCGCCGGATCCCGTCGACGGCGAGCGCGAGGGCCGACCGCGGAAGCGCAAGTCACGATGGGAGAAAACCGAAGATGACAAACCCACCGTCGGCTCCGCGCTCGCCGTGGTACAAGGTGGACAGGCCGCGATCAAGGCCCACCTCGCCAGCATAGCCGCCAAGCTCCAGGGCGAGAAGTCCGGCGGGGACCCGTACGGCATCGGAGCCGCGGACGGCGGACCGTCCCCCGCGGAGAGCGACGACCCGGAGGTTGTCAAGATGTACGCGAAATACGTCGACATCACCGACAGGGTTCGGTCGGGGTACTTTGCGGATGAGCGCCCGGAGCACGCCAGGTCGCCGTCGCCGCCGCCCCAGTACGACAAACACGGCGTACGGACCAACACCCGGGAGCTGCGGATCAAGGGTAGGCTGGAGGATGAGCGGTCGGAGCTGGTCGGGTGGCTGGTGGCGAGGTGCCCGCACCTTTTCCGGCCGCCGGCGGATTGGAGACCCAAGAAGAAGACGCGGAAGATCTTCGTGCCCCTGAAGGAGTACCCGGGGTATAACTTCATCGGGATCATCATCGGACCGAGAGGGAACACGCAGAAGCGCATGCAGCGCGAGACGAACACGCGCATCGCCATTCGCGGCAAAGGGAGCGTGAAGGACGGCGTGTCGAGGTGAGTCTATTTTTATTTTAGTCACGTGGGCAACTAGACTGACGTCGTGTTTTGTGTACAGGGAACCCGGGTCGGATTACCAGGAGGACGAGGACCTGCACGTGGTGATCACCGGGGACACCGAGGAGGAAGTTGATCGTGCCGCGGTGATGGTGCAGAGCCTGTTAAAGCCCGTGGATGACGACTACAACGAGCACAAGCGCGCGCAGCTCCGGGAGTTGGCGCTCATCAACGGAACTCTTCGCAACCCTCTCGGCGACGGCGCCACCGCGGCGGGCATGGCGCTCGCGGAGATTGACAACGCGGGCACCGGGTACAGGGCCCCGGCGGAGCTGGTGACGTGCAAGATCTGCGGCGACGGCGGGCACCCCACGGTGGACTGCCCCTTCAAGAACGACCCGGCGGCGGCGGCTGGCGCGCACAAGCAGATGACGTCGGAATACCACAACTTTCTCAGCGAGCTCGGCGTGAACCAGGAGTCCGGGGGTCCGGGCCCGCGACCGGGTTTGGGTGCCGGAGGTGGTGGCGGCGGCCGCGACAGGAACGAGATCAACCCGTGCAAGTTGTTCGTGGGTTCCTTAGCGGACCACGTCACGGACGACTCGCTCCGAGCGTTGTTTGATCGGTTCGGTGAAGTGCGGCGGGCGCAGGCTGTGCGGCACACGAGCGACGGAAGCGCCCGGGGGTTCGGGTTCGTCGAGTTCGTCTCGGAGGACCAGGCGGCCAAGGCGAAGGCTGGCTTGCACCGGACGATGTTCGAGGGGAAGACGATCGTGGTGAAGATCGCGGGTGACCGGAGCAGGGACCCGGATGGGCCGCCGCCGCGGGGAGGCGGACGGGGTGGACCGATGGGTGGGCCTATGATGGGCGGACATATGATGGGCGGACACATGATGGGCGGACCCCCAGGTCCGCCGGGAATGGGTGGGTACGGCATGCCCCCCGGTCCTCCCGGGATGGGAGCGTACGGTATGGGACACCCGGGACCTCCGTACGGGCAAATGCCGCCGGGTCCGCCGGGAATGGGCTCGTACCCGCCGCCGCCGCCGCCGCCCGCCGGCATGGGGGGCGTGCCGCCGCCGCCGCCGCCGCCGCCCATGTACGGGGACGTACCGCCGCCTCCTCCCTCGTACGGAGATGCGCCTGCGCCGCCGCCGCCGCCACCCCCCGACGGCGGCGTCCCTCCTCCACCGCCGCCGCCCGGTGGCTACGTCGATCCGTATTACCAGCAGCAGATGGGGGGGTACCCGGGCGCGTACGGTGGATACCAGGCGCCGCCGCCGCCGCCGCCAGGGATGGGGGGTGTGCCGCCGCCGCCGGGGATGGGGGTGGTACCGCCGCCGCCGCCTCCACCGGGCGCGCAGCAGCCGCCGCCGCCGCCGCCGGCGGATCCCACCGAGGAGGCGTATAAAAATTTCATGGCTGACATGGAGCATTAGACATGGAGCATTAGCCGTCGCTTAACTAGGTCTATGAAAAGGTACTAACGCTAGTCGCCACGCACTTGGTCGTCATCGCCCGCGGTGAGCAGCTCCACCATCCGCCTCGCCTTTGGCCCCCGATCGTTCCCCACGTGCGGCAGCACCGCTCGAGGTTTCAGAAACTTGACAAACTCTCGGAGCTCCTCAAAGCTGGAGTGCTCGCTGTACGGGACGCTGTACTGGATCATGGACCCGCGCTGCGTGCGCTTAGTGGCCCTCGCGTGTTTCCTCGCGCTCTCGAACGTCCACCCCGTGGGCTTGAACGCCACCACCGTGTCGTACCTGTTCTTGTAGTATCGCAGTATGGTCTTCATGCGGCCAAAGCCGGTGCTTCCCATGGGCACCACGTGGAGGTTCGTGGCCTGGTCGTCGGTGGTGACCAGGTCCATGTCGGCGGCGTCGATGGCGGACCCGAGCGCATCCAGCACCGCCCTCTTCTGCTTCCCCACGTACACTTTTTTCCCCAACGCCCGCGCAGCTTCGAAGAACACCCTTTCTTTCCCGATGGTATATGTCCCAAAGAGGAATAACACCCTCGGGTTGAACGACTCAGCCTTGACCGAATCCCTCACCGCCGCCAAAACCTCGCACTGCGGCGGGAACACGTGATTCGGGGAGCAGTACGTGGTGTCCAGCATCACCGCCGGCCGTTGAGACGCGAGTGAGACCAAGTGTGGGTCAGTTTTCATGTCCGGGTGGAACCTGCAGTCGCCAGTCGCCAGCACCGGGCCGCTCCCGCCGGGGATCCCGTCGAACACGATCATGACCGCGCCCGGGCAGTGGTTCGCGTCGATGAACGTGCACCGCACGCCGTCCACCACGATGGTCCGTCCGACGTCCACCGCGCGGAGCCTATCGCGCTGGATACCCAGCCGCGCGGCGCAGAGTGCGGCTGTCGGCCGGCTGCACCACACGAGGCACCCTGGCGGCGGGGTGGACTTGGTCAGCCCGCGGTAGTGGTCCGCGTGGAAGTGCGTCAGGAACCAGTGCTTACACCACCACCCGCCGTGGGATTTGCCGTACCCTTGGAAGCCGTCCACGATGAACCTGGTGCCGGGAACGCGGATCCACGGCGGCGGCGGCGGGGGTGGCTCGGCGGGGGGCACGTACACGCCGGGCCTTACGGGAACCTTCTCCGCGCCGGTCCTGCGCCGCTTCTGGACGTTTCTGGACGATTCTGGACGACGCGCGGGTGGTTCCTTCCGTGCCGGGGCCCGGGCTGTTGGTTCGGTGAGTTCGCCCCGGGCACGTGCGAACACGGGCGCGACGCCGGCGGCGACCCGCGTGGGGTGCCAACCTTTTCTCGAGGTGCCAACATTCTCCCCTCGGTCATCCTCGCCGCCGCCCGGTGCTTCATCCCACTCTGGAGCGCCTCCCGGTTGTATCGCCTCCACGCCTGGTATCGCCTCCCTCGGTCGTCGTGCGGCGACGGCGGCGAGCAGCGCGCGTCGTCTCGCCCGGTCCCCGACGTGCCCCAGCGACGCGAGGTCGTCCTCGTCGACCCATCGGTTCAGCGATTCGAACGATAGTTTCATGGCCACGGCGGCTTCGGCGAAGTCACCGTGGTCGACGGCGTGGAGCCACGCGGCGACGTCGTGCCACTCGCCCTCGCCGCCCTCGTCCCACGTCGCGCCGAACGTGTCGTCGGTGTCCGTCCGCACGAGGTCCACGACGTCAGTGGACTCGTCGTGGATACCACCACCTGAACCTCCTCCGTCTAAACACGCGTTGACGTGCGCGAGTCTCGCGGGCTGGGTGTCCGCGAGGTCCCGCAGGAGCCGGAAGCACACAGGGCACGTCGTCGCATCCTCCCCGTCGGCACCCGCATCGTCGTCGGCCCGCGGTTTGTCATCCGCGTCGTCGTCCCGGTTGGACACCACAGCTGTGTAGCCGTCGCGATAGAGCGCATCGAGCGTGAGTGGGATCTGAGCCTCATCGTCCTCATCCTGCGCCGACTCCAGTGGCGTCCCCTCACCCTCGCCCTCTCCGTCCCAGCCCGCGAGCGAACGGACATCGCCGTCGACGGGTGTCGCCCATTCCCCGTCTTCCTCGTCCCATCCCGCGGCCATCCGGCCACCCGTTATGACTCTCGAGCGATGTTTGAAGATCTGTCTCGTGTGTTTGGTTTTACAACTTTTGCTGAACCGCGGCGTCCTCGCGCCGGCTACTCGCCCTCCTCGTCGTCTTCCTCCTCGAGGAGCGCCCTACTCTTTGCCATCACCCCTCTGAACGTGCACTGGTGACTCTTCCGTTGAGCTTCGAACAACCGAGCTCGCAGCATCCGGTCGTACTCGTCCAGCGGCCCTTCGTCGATGATGTCGTCGTCGTTTTCGTCGGATCCCCCGCCGGTGCCCGGGTCGGAGAGCGCCCCGGGGTCCAGCGCGACGCGGCCGCCCTTCGATCCTCCCTCCCCTTCGTCGTCGCTGGACTCCCACTCGTCATCCTTCTTCGCGGATATCGACGCATCCGGCGGCGCCGCGTCCGCCCCCGCCGACGAAGGGCGCCCGTCCCCCGCCGCCCGGGGTCCCTCGATGTGCTTCAGCCTCTCCGCGACGTCGTCCATGGCGACGTCGTTCTCCTGCTCGGCCGGGTCCTCGAAGAGCTCCTTGGGCGGGCTCGCCCACGGCGTATCGGGCTCGTCGATCTTCATCTTAGCCTGCGTTCGGAGGACGGACGGGTCATGGACGGCACGCGACGGGGGGGAGGTGATCGGGGCGTCGGGGAGAAAAGGTGGGGCGGGTGCACGAATTGGGGCTGCCGGGTCCGCGCGGCGACTCACCGACTTGTTGGCCTCGTTGTAGCTGAGGTTATCCTCGTTCCATACGATGTGCTTGCGCTTGTGCTCGGCGGAGTCGACCGAGCCCGGGCTGCGCACGTCCACGTCGGTCATGGCGCGCGCGCTGCTTGAGTGGGGAGGGGTTCTCTGACTTGACTGCCCGTCGCCGAGGTCGTTCCGAGACGCCGCAAACTGCCGCGCGCCGCGCGCCAAACTCGCTTTTCAGAATGCGAACGGACGTGTCGCCAGGATTTGCCTCGAACGTGACACATGCGCATGACGAAACGTTCCTTTTTGCGTTCTTCTTATCACTTCACGCACACGCGCTTACCACCGCCTCCCTCATCATGACCACCATCTGCGCCCTCACCGTTCCCTCCGTCGTCCGCCCCGCGACTGCCAAGCGCGACGTCTCCGCGCGCGCGTTCGGCGCCAAGAAGGCTGGCGGCGTCGCCGCCGCGGTCCCCCGCGCCGGCCAGACGTACGCCGACGTTGGCGCCGCGGTGGATGCGGGACTCCTCCAGGCGAGCGCCCCCTTCGAGGATGGCATCGACCTCTTCGGCTTCTTCAAGAACATCGACCAGGCGGAGGCGCAGAGGTACGCGGACGTCGAGATCACGCACGGCCGCCTCGCGATGCTCGCCTCCGTGGGCTTCATCGTCGGCGAGCAGGTGGAGGGATCCTCCTTCCTCTTCGACGCGCAAGTCACCGGACCGGCCGTCAACCACTTCCAGCAGGTGCCCCTCCCGTTCTGGATCGGACTCGGCGCGCTCATCTTCTTCGTGGAAACCACCCGCGTGCAGATCGCGTGGCAGAGCCCCTTCGACGCCTCACGCCTCGGTCTCATGAAGGACGACCACACCCCCGGCGACTACGGCGGATTCGACCCGCTCGGACTTTCCAAGGGAAAAGATGACGAGTGGCTCGACATCCACCGCCTCCGCGAGCTCAACAACGGCCGCCTGGCCATGGTCGCCATCACCGCCATGGTCGCGCAGGAGCTCAACACCGGCTTGAACCTGATCCTCTCCGACGAGGTGCTCGAGATGAAGGGAGGCGGCGCTCTCAAGGCGATGGAGGCGCAGTGCGCCGGAGCCGTCGACGAGAACGCGTGCGCCAAGGCGTTTGAAGCCGCCGTCGCCGCCGGCACAGCCGCGCTTTAAGCAACGCCGTGAGTCTCTCTACACGTATCGATTCTTTTCCCTCCCCTGCTAAGATCTTAGAATGTGTTTTTAAGATCTCACACGAGGCCGCTCCACCTGGGGTAGTATCATATGACAATCACGCCTAAGAAAACTCGCTTAAGAAAACTCCGCCGTGAACTCCTCTTCGTCGTCCTCCTCTCCGACGCTCGTGTCGCATCCCGTCGCCACGCCACTGGCGCCGTTCGTCTTGAACACCCTGTCCACCACGTCGAACAGGTGGGACGTGGCGCTGTCCGCCTGGGACGTGAGCAGCACCGTCCCGCGCGGCAGCGACCGCAGCAACGCCGCCACCCTGGCGATCCCTTCACCGTCCAGGTGCTGTAACACCTCGTCGAGCACCAGGAGGTCGCACCCCACGCCCCCGCGCGCGCTCGCGAGGTCGGCGTGTGCCAACGCCAGCGCGAGCGCCGCGCGTCGACGCTCGCCGCCGCTGAGCTGACGGAGAGATCGCTGGACGCGTTCCCCGTCGTGCGACCGCGCGAAGATCACTTTTTCAATCTTCTCGGCGGCGGCGGAGGACGGCTCCGCAGTGGACGCAGCCTCTGACTCGTCCTCGTCCTTCTTGCCACGTCGTTTCCGTCTCGTCGCGGGAACATCCCCGGCCGCCGCGGGTCGAAGTTCCATGGCCAACGCCCCGCCGGTCAGCGCGTCCATGTAGTTACCCACCCTGGCGCTGAGTTCACCCAGCGCGCCTTCAAAGAGGTAGCTCTGGATCCCCCGTGTTCCGAAAGCCGAGTCCGCGCGCTGCGCCGTGGCCAGTGCGCCCTCCGCCTTGGCCACCTCCGCCTGCCTCGCCTTGACCTCGGCGCTCTCGGACTCGACCTGGGATTCGAGGGAGGCGACCTCGCGTTCGTGGGGATTGGCGGCGGCGGCGGCGGCGGCGGAGGCTCGGTCCTGAACGCGTTCGTTGAGGTTACGGAACAGGCGCTCAGCCTCGGACGTCGCCGACTCCACGAGCGACACGAGCGCGGGTCCCGCGGTGGGAATACGCGGTGTTTGGTCCGCGCGGTGGGGCGGCACGGGGCTCGACGCGAGCACGGCGTCTGCCCTCGCCAGCGCGGCGGCGACGACGTGAGCGTTCACTCTACCCTCGCGGACAGCCCTGAGCCGCGCCTGCGCATCCCTGACGCGCTGCTGGGCGGCAGCCGCGTTGGTTCTGGCGTCCGCGCGGGCCCTGTTCGCGGCGGCGGCGTCCTCGCGGCGGCGGCGGTCCACTGCGGCCACCTCAGCCTCGGCGGCTCGCAGCGCGGCGGCCGCCTCGACGTGTTCCACCCGGGTCGCCTCCGCGTCTTTTTTGAGCTGGTCGAGGGTGTCGGTGTGGTGCCTAGGGTCTATGGGCTGTAAGCACGTGGTGCACACCCCGACGCCGCCCTCGTCCTCGATGTGGACGTGCCCGGGCGTGGACCCGGGTGACCCTAATCCCGTGCGGGACGCGCCCGCGAACTTACCCACAGCCTGGTGCGCCTGCGCCGCGAGCGCTCGAGCCGCAGCCTCCTTCCCTTGAAGCTCCCGCGCGTACCCCCGCGCGCGCTCGGCATCCTCCTCGAGCGACGCCGCCTTCATGGCGATGGCCGCCTCGTCCACCTCGAACACGTTGCCCCCACCCCGGTCCATTGTGTCATCGCCTCCCGTGGGAAACATGGCGGCGTCCGCGGCGGCTGACGCCGCCGCCTCCTCGGCGTCCCATCGAGCGCTCGCGGCTCTCAGCGCGTCGGACGACACCGCGCACTGACCGAGCGCGAGCCCGAGCGAACTCGCCGCCCTTCGCTCGTCGTTCTCGAGCCGCGCGATGTTTCGCTCAACCTCGGCGGCCCAGTCATTCGCCGCATTCCGCGCGAGTGAGAGCCGGGATTCGGTTCTTCTGACGTAGTCGGACCGAGCCGACGCGTCCGCTCCGAGCGCCGCCGCGTGTTTCCTCGCCTCGCTCACCCGCTTCCTGCTCAACGCTTTGGCCTCCGCCCACGTGTCCGCGTCGACGAGCTCGCCCAGCGCGGCTTTCAGGGTGGCGTCGTTGGCATCCAGGAGTTGCCCGACTGTGTGCTGTCCGTGGAACGCTATCCGGGCAGCGACGCTCGCGCCCAGGTCCTGTTCCATCGCCGCCTGCGTGAGCCTCGAGTCCGCCATGGTCCTCTCTTCGTCCCCTACGCCGTACCGTAAGCTCAGCAGTTTGCTCCGGCTCACCCTGCGCTCCACCCAGAACGGAACGCCGTCCGCGGTTCCCTCCAGTTTGACCCGAGCGGATTTGGCGAAATCGTTCACGACGTCAGTCTTGGTCAGCGCCTTTCCCGCGCCGCCTTCCACGCGCAGGTCGGAGGTACCGGTGAGCGCCCACATCGGCGCCATCACGAGCGTCGTCTTACCGGCGCCGTTGCTATCCGCGCACCTGTCGTCCTTGTTATCTCCCACCACGGCGCACACGCCGCGGTCGTGAAGCGGGTAAAACACGGCATCGGTGAAGGCGCCGTATCCCTCAACTTCCACGCCGTGCATCGACAGCGACACGGGCGGGGCGGTTCCCCCGCCCAAGGACCTCACACTGGTCCCGTCTACGTCAGCAGCAGCCACGTTCGCGGCCACCTCTTCCAGAACGGACTTACCGACCTCGATCACCTCCGGGGGTAGGTCGACGGCTTTGGCGTACGCGGCGTAAAGACCCGCGGGTCCCAACGACTCAGCCTCGGGGATCCGGGGAGGCGCGGCGCACGTCTCGTACGCCACCTCGACGATGACCCCCATATCACGCGCCGTCTCGATCCCGGGCGTCGAGGACACTTTAGTCTCCTTGGCATCCTTGGTGTTGCCGTCGGATGAGCTCAGGGGCAAGGTCCATCGAACCACGTCGCCGGCTCTCGCGTCCACCGGTACCGTCCCGTCCTCGCCTTTGACCGTGAAGTGCCTCGGGCCGAGGTTTAAGGGTAAGAGCGATTTCTGCGGTATGTCCGTGACTGGGTCGTGCGTGTCGTCGGGCGCGTCTGGGTTGGCCTCGACGCACCCGCCCCATCCTAGTTGAGTGTCCAACACCACGAGCGCCTTGCGTTGGCCAGCTTCGGCTCGGGAGACCTGGTACGGGCTGCCCACGTACGTGATCCGTGTGCCGGGCACCGTGTGCGGCTTGTGGTAGTGGCCCGTGTACACCGGTATCTTATCGTTGGATACCTCGCTGTTGGATACCACCTCGAACGTGGAGGGGTCCAGGCCGTCTCTGGCCTGGAACGTTTCGTTCATGGATGCGCCGATGACGTCGGCGTGGCAGAATATGGCGCTCAGCGTACCGCCCCCACTGGACACGATCTCCGACTTGGCTTTGGCCACCGCGCTCTTGATCACGCCGCCGTCGCGCCTGTACGGCAGCCACAGCGCGTTTCTCCACACCGTGGGCCTCGATAAGATCTTCACTCGGGCCGGGTTGGCGGACGCGAGCGGAGTGAGCGCGTGTATCTCTCCACCCGCCGTGACCTGATCGTGGTTCCCGGGGATCATGACGCACGGTACCGTCCACTCCCTCACGGCGTCCAGGGCCTCGATGAGGGGCTCGACCGGGATGGCGCCGCGTGCGTGCCAGAAGTCCCCGAGGAAGAGTATGCCGGCGTCGCGCGCCAATGCTTCTCGATGGACCGCCTTTAGGACGTCGACGCAGACCTCGGACGTCTTGCGGTTGAGGTGGAGGTCGGAGAAGACGACCCAGCGGCGGCATCGCGCGTGATCGGGGCCCAGCGCGTCGTCCGCGAGGATGTCCACGCGTGTGGCGGCCGCGGTGGATGCGGCGTCGGCGGCGGGATCGGCTCGCGTCTTGGCCGAAGGTTTTTTCCCGCGCGACATCACAGCTGCGTCGTCGTCGCGCGCGGGAGCCTCCTCCGACGGGGGCTTCTGCTCGACGGGCGCGGCTCGGACGATGATCGGCCTGCCGCGGCCTCCTTCCCATCCCTGGAACCCGCGTGATACGAGCCTCGTGGACGGTGCGTCGTCGGAGCGACGTCGGAGGTACCGACGATGGTTGGCGCCAACCGTCGGCCGGTGAAGGGACGAGGAGAAAGGCTTCGGTGTTTGAAGGTGGGGTGAGGCCCGGTGCGTGGCCCCTCGACCGATGAGGCCCGGAGCGGACGCTGTGAACGACATCACCGCCGCTCGTATCCCCCTCGCCCTCGCCCGGGCACCGCTCAGCATGCACGGACCCGCGAGGCGCCCTCTCGTGTGACCTCGGAAGAGGCCACATCGTGAAATCTATCTGGGCCCGCTGACGCGCGCTGCACTCTCACGCCCAGAGCGTTTTCCAAGGAATTTGTCCGTTGCCCGCCCATACCGAACAGGCGCTAGAGTCGGGAAGGCGTCGGTGCCCCGCATGTCGGAGGACGTCGATGTCCCCGGCGGGTACGCTTCAATGCACCAGCGGCGGTCGGAGAGCTCGGGCGACGGCGGGAGGCACGTCAGGTGGGCCACCGTGCGCGTCGGGGCGGAATCTGGCGAGAATGATGCCGACCGCCGAGATGCTTCGGGGGACACGCGCGGAGGGGCCGATGCGCCGGGTCCCTCGGGGCGCAGGGCGGCGTCGCCGGAGCGATTAGTCCGTCGGGGTGATGACCGCCGTCCGCGCGGCGTTCCACCCGCGGCGTCGCCCGTGCGAAGGCGCGCGACGAGCGCACCGCGAGGCGCCGTCTCCTCCAACCACCACACGCATCTCGAAGCCGCCTCCGTCTCGGGCGCGTCCACTAAACGCCCCGGCGCGTCGTCCAACCGCGAGCGCGACGCCGCCGTCCGCGCCGCGCTCGCCAAACCCGTCCGCCTCAGCGCCATCCTCCGCGACAATCCCACGTGCTTCGACCCGGGCAAGATGCGCATCAGCGTCGTGGACAAGAGACTCAGTACGATCGACCAAGTGCCCCCGGCGTATCGCCCAGCGCAGCGACTGTACATGTCCCACAACAACGTGCGACACCTCACCGGTCTGGCGCAGTTCGCTGAGCTGCGTTTGCTGAGCGCGGGGGATAACCCGGTGGACGATATCCCGCAACTAGACGCCTTGGCCCGCGGGTGCCCCCATCTCGAGGCGCTCTCCTTGGAGCTGTGCCCGGTGGCGCGACTGCCCTTTTACCGCGCGCACGTCATCGCGCGCATGCCGAGGCTCAAGTCATTGGACGGCATCGGCGTGACGCCACGGGAGAGCGAGCGCGCGCCGAGGCTGGTGCGGAAGGACGTGGGGCACCTGGAGATGCTCATGAACGCAGCCACCACCGCTGATAAACTGCGTCGAGCGTACCGACTCGCCAAGGTGAGTTGATTTTTAATTCTCGTCTGTATAGGCCATTAGACTGACATCGTGTCTTGTTCACAGGTGCACGAAGAGCTCCGATCCGTGGTGTACGCGCCGACCGGTCCGGTGGAACCGTCGTCGTTACCCGGCCGCGGCGAGGAGACGGACGCGCTGGACCCGAGGCTGTTCCTGCGACTGTGCGCGCCGGAGCGGACGATGACTGCGGGTGAGCTCGCGGGTCTGGCCAAGCGTCTGCGGGGCGCAGCCGCGTCGGAGGCGCCCGAGGCCAGGCGAACGCTCCGGGCAGCCTCGGCACCCGGTGAGACCTCAGCTGACGAGCCTGCCGTGTGGGAGTCGTCCTACGCGGCCGTGATGCGACGGGAGCAGAGGGACACCGCCGCGCTTTTGGCCTTTTTGGACGACGCGCGAGCGGCTCGACGCGAACTTCGCCGGGGCGGCGACGACGACCCGTTCGGAGCTGCGTTGCGGTGGGGGTTCGAGGCTGCGCGCGCGAGGGAGGCGGAGATGCGGTCCGATAGGGAGGCTGCGGTGGCTGACATCATCGACGACGGCGTGATGAGGGACCAGGTGAGGTTCGGGGAGGTTCTCCGGGCTGAGTCGCGGTTCGGGTCCGGGACGAAGGTGGACGCGGGGTCGGACGAGGTGGATGACGAGACGGACGCTGACGGTATCGTCCGCCCGCCGACGCCGAGATCCCGCGCGCCGAGGGAACCCGTGCCGCGACGAGGGAACCCACCGAGGGAACGTCATGACACACGTGAGGACACAGACGATGAAGACGACGACGCGACGTACCCGCCGCACGATTGGGCACGCGGCTTTGACGTCCGCGTCGACCGCGACGGGAACGCGTCGACTCACGCGCCCCCCCGCGTCAACGTGACTGATACGATGCCTTCCCGCGGCGGTGGATACTCCACCAAGCTTCCGTGGGGACACGGGCCGGGAACCGCGAGCGAGGAGGCCAGGCGGAGGCGCGCCGCCGCTAAGCGCGTGGGGGAAGACGCCATGAGAGCGGCGGCGAGGGCGGGAGTGCCGTCAGGGCCGTCCCGCCGGGTCTCTCGGTCCGTCTCACCCGCCCGGTCACACGGGGAACGGGAACGCGCTTCATCAAAAACGACCCGCGGATCACGTGCGTATCATCCATCCGATGTCAGTGACAGAGCGAAAGTGTACGAGATGCTGTCGAACGAGGTGGACGCGTTGCGAGAGGCGCTCGAGTCGCAGCTCGGCGCCGAGCACGAGATTTTGTCCATCAACGACGAGCTTCGACGGCGGTGCGAGGACGCGGAGCAGTGCACGGAAAAGTCGGAGCGGCGCGCCGAGCGATCGGCACGCGAGCACGCGGGTGTTTTGGCGCGGGTCACGAACGAGTTAACGGAGGCGAAGGAACTCGCCAGGTCACTGGCGGAGACGCTCGAACGCGAACGAGGGGAACGAATTACAGAGCGACGCCTCGCGGATGATAATCGAAACAGGTCCGAGGAAGTTCTCCGCCGCAAGGCTGGCCAGAGCTCCGAACACGCCGCGGCTTTGGACAGGACGCTCGCCGCGACCCGGGCCGAGCTCGATGACGTACGCGGGTCCCTCACGGCGCACCTGTTGACTGAGGAACGGAGGGTCAACGCCGACGCGATGTTTTCCGCGTACGCCGCCAAGCGTCGCCTCCGCCGTTGGCTCGAACACGCCAAGGTGGCCAAACACGGCCGTGCGTTGCGTCTCACGTGCTTTCGCAGGGCTGGTGCGTACGCGTTGATGACCTGGTCCGTGCGGGCGAAGACGCAGGTACGGGCTCGTTTGATCCTCACACGGTGGTATAGGAAGAATGCGGTGGCGGCGCTGAGGGCGTGGCGGCTCGGCGCGTTGGTCAGCGCGGTTGGTTCGTGCCTTAACCGTCGCAGAGCGCTGCGTCAGTGGCGTGCCAACGCGGAGGTTCACAAGGTCCAACGGCTGACGCGGGAGGAAGCGGACGCGAGGGCTGAATTTGAACGCGCGGAGGACGAGGCGAGGAAGCAAATCGAGGAGGAAGAAAACGCGGCTCGAATCGAGGCTGAGCGATTAACGCACAAGAAGAACCTCGGGGACTACGCCGACGCGGTACTCGCCGCGTCATCCCCCGCGCTTCGCAACGCGCGTAAGCTCGCGACGTTACACAAGTGCATGTCCACGTGGCGCATCGCCGTGATCAGGTCGCAGCGGCGGCGGCTGGACGAGCTCGCCGGGACCTGCGACGACTTGGCATCCGCCGCGGAGGACGCCGCCGCCGCCGCCGCGGGCGTCGAGCACAAGAACGCGGAACTCGGTGACGCCGCCGAGGCGCTGCGCGAGCGGTGCATCCAGGCGGAGCAGCGCGCGGAGGAGTTCGAACGCGCGGCGAGCGTCGAAAGCGCCGAACGGAAGGCGATGGAGGAGGAGTTGGATCGGGCGCGGGACCGCGCGACATTGTCGGAGCGACGCGCCGCGAACATCGGAGCCGCCAAGGAGATGGAGACACGAAGCGCGGAGGCTGCGGCGACGACGGCGACGGGCGAGGCTGCGTCATGGCGCGCGGCGGCGGAGGTTGGCGAGCGCGCCATCATCGCCGCGGCTGAGGCGCTGCAGGAGTGGGCCGAGGAGATTGAACGCGAGGCGGCTCGAACTCGATCGCCCCGGAAGGGACTCGGAACGCCGAAGATGTCCCCGAAGAAGCTGGGGCTCCTCGCCTCGCCGCTGAGCTCCTCGCTCAAGTCGCCGCACTCCATGTCGCCGTCGAACCCCGTCGCGTTCCTGCGCAGGGTGGACGGGTCACCCGGGCTGGCGCCCGAGGAGGAAGCGAGGCTTCACTCCAGGTTGGAGCACCTGCCCGTCAGGGCGCGGGGACTGCACGAGACTTTACGCGGCGCCATCCGGGAGGCGAGGGCACTGCGGGAGGAGGCTGCGGAAAAGAGCCGAGGCGGTGCGGGGGTGAAAGGGAGCCTCACGCCGGTACAGGAGGCCCCCGCCGGCGAGGAGAAGTGAACAAACTAAATTCTTTTCGACGCTGGGCTCAGTTTTATTAATTAGCAACTCTAAACCCTTCTAAGCACACGCGGGCACCCCGCCCGCCCGCTCAACCCCTCCCCTCCGGAGAAACAAACCACCGGGCACCGCCGTCACCCGGAAACAAATATTCATCATAAGGCTCTCACAACCCTTTGTTCACCCTTACTCGTCACTAGACGCCGCGTAAAGTTTAATTAATTCGCCGATAATCCACCCGACTCTTTGATCTTCATCTCGACGCGGTCCAGCTTGGACTGGGTGCCGCACACCGGGCACTTGTAGTCCATGCTCGTCGCGGGCTCCTCGCCGCCGAAGAACTGCTTGATGGGCTCCTCGCAGCAAGGGCACTGGCCAGTCACGACGGTCGCGTTCTGCAGGTTGGTGTAGTTGACAATCATGGAGGTGAGACCGAGCGCGATGGTAGCGGCAAACCCGAGCCCCGCGGCTGGGGGCACGTCCACGCCGAAGATGGACGCTCCGAGGTACGGGACGATGCCGATGAGCGAGGGCACGATGGCGAGCGCGGTGTACATCTTGGTCACTGTGCCAGAGTCCGCGATGAGGTCGGTGGATGTGTTGGAGAGGGTGCACGTGGCGCCTCGGAGTCCGACGTCGATGGAGAGCTTGGCCATTTCGTCTCGGAGCTGCTCAAACTGCGCGGGCTCGAGGAGCTGCTGTCCTTTGGTGTAGAGGAGGAGCGCGGTGACGTCGTCGCGCTTGCCGGCGGACCGAACCTTGCGCTTGAGCTCTTCGTACTCCTGGTCGGTGACCTTGGCTTCGCCGCGCGCGTACGAGATGGCAGCCTCCACGAACTGCACCTCGTACCTGCGGAGGGTCGGGAAGCCCGATCCTTGCCAGTTGAGCTCGTCCCGCAGGCGATCGTACTGCTCGTCGGTGAGGGTGAAGTCGCCGCCGTTGTAGTAGTTCCAGAGCGAGTTGATGTACATCATCTCGAGGTCCGCGAGGGAGCATGACGCGGGGTCGTCGATGGAGCAGGACAGCGAGACGGAGGCGTTGGGGGAGATTTCCTCGGGGGCGCTGCGAAGGGCGATGGAGGCGCCGCGAGCAGCGCGCGCGGCGCGGCGAGCCGTACCCGCGGGCTTGGCGGAGGCGAGGGTGATAACCCTGCGGTTGATCGATGAAGGGGTGTCGAGCGTCAGTGGACGGGGTTCACGGATGGGACGCGCGAAGAGGGGCGCCGGAGGGACCCGCCCCTCGCGCGATCTGTCACAAGGCCGCACTGGATAAAAAGAAATTTTAGGGTGGGGCCGGCTGGGGGCCGGGGCGCCCGCGCCGTGCCGGGGTGTGCGTATATCGCGCGCGCACCTGGTGACGGTCATGGCGGCGGCCATGGCGTGGGTTCGGGCGTGAACCGACGTGTGCGGAGCTCGCAGTGTGCCGAACAGTCACCCGCCGCGGTCGAACCAAGGGGCCACGGACCGTTGCAAAGCCTCGAACTGACCCTGAGTTATCTCAGCCTCTATCATATTTCGACCGTGACCAATCATGAGTTTCAGGACCGACGTTTCGAAATGTCAACGCGTGAACAGTCTGCAAAAAGTGAAAATAAAACATCGACGGCATTTCTGGGTTCACGAACCGCGGCGGCACGTGTTTTACACGCGCCCGAGGTTCGACTGCGGTCGTGGTTCGCGCTTTTGTGGTCATCTCCAAGAAGATCCACCCTCTTCATTGCGTCGGGGGTGCCCCTGTGGGAGGAGCGTAGGATTCACGCGGACACGATCTAGCTAGCGACCATGGACCTCGGCAAGTTGTGGACCGCGGTGCAGGAGACCGCCGCGGACATCGCGGCGAAGGCTGAGGAGACGGCGGTCGCGGCGGCCAAGGCGGTGGAGGAAACCACCGCCGAGATCGCCTCGTCCGAGACAGCCTCTTACGTATCGCAGCAGTTCGCCATGCTGCAGAGCGACGCGAGCTTCACGTTCGCGGAACTTCGCGCCAACACCATCACGGAGGCTAACCGCGGCGAGCGGCTCATCCTGCTCAAGAAGGAGGAAGCCGAGCGACGCGCCCGAATCGACACCACCGCGGACGTCGACACCGAACTCTACGGCGTCAACGTCGACTTCGAGTGCTTCGTTCGCGACCTCACCGAACGATCCTTCCTGGATTACCCCGTCGAGGACGACGATGTAGGGATGGACGAGACGTGGACGATGGATGAGTTTCAACGGGACCACACCGAGGCGTGCATGGCGGTCGTACCCGAACTCGCCACGCTGCGATTCGCGCTCACGCGGGACCCGTCGCACCGCCTGCTGGACAAACAGGGCGAGGACAAGACGCTGTGGCCCGAGTCGCGGTTCTGGCGCACGTACTTTCGCATGTGCGGGTGGAGGCTGGCGATGGCGGAGGCGTCGTTCAGGGCGCGGCAGGAGATGAAGGCGCGAGGGATCGAGGTGGATGATGGGGACTTTTTCCCGATTGATGATCCCAGCAGGGACGAGATGGAGGCGATGGGGTTTAAGATCACGGATGAGATGCTGGACATGGCGGCGGATCTCATCGCCGGGGACATCGAGGAGATCCAGGGCGAGGAGGGCGAGAAGGAACGGGAGCGGAAGGAGAAGGAGAGGGTGAAGAAGGCTGAGTGGATCAAGAACAGGAAAGATTGGAAAACGGGAGGAAGGGGCGGGGGCCGAGGGGACTCATCGCCCGGTAAGAAGGGGAGCGCGGACGCGTCGGAGAGCGACGGTGATTCCGTTCGCGCGGACTCGCCGGCTCCCAAGGACGAATCCGTAGCCGACAGCGAGGGCTCGGGGGTGCTGGTGGAGGCGATGGACAAGCTCTGAGTGTAGAAGTGCTAAAATGTTGTTTTCCAAATCCGCTATCGACGTATTAGGGCAATGCCGTCCTCCCGTTCGTGTGTTTTGTACTATCCGTGATTCATCTCAAGTGGTTCATACTCACGAATCATTGCTTGGGAGGCATCTGGTTCTGGTACGGGTCCTGCGACATCTGCGGCGGCCACTGCCCACCCGCCATGGTCCCCGGCGGCGGCTGCATGTAATACATCCCCGGGTTGTACGGCACAGCCGGCACCGCCCCCGCTTGGCCCGCGCCGCCCTGGCCGTCACCTCCGCCGGGCGCACCCAGCGCCACGGCCGCGGGGGGCGCCCGTGGAACGTTCATGCCGTCCTCCTTGAAGTCATCACGCGGGACGATGTCGACGAGAAAGTCGAAGATGTCCGTCTTGGTGATGGCGGCGGCGATGTCGTTGCGCTGGAGCGTCCGCCTCTTGTTCTCCTCGCTGTGGATCCACGAACGGAGTGTGAGCTCCAGGATGAACATCTCGCACGCCTTTGCGAACAGCACCGGCGCCTCCGACGATATCATCCGGACGTCCTCGTCGGACTTCATGATCTTCTTGATCCTCGCCAGCGGGAGCTGGTGGTTCTTGAAGTCGCCGCCGCTCTCAATCTCCTGCATCTGCTGCTGCCAGAACATGCGGAGCTGCTGCTGGTGCTGCTGGTTGACGTGATGCGACTGCATGTGGTACGCCTGGATCTGCGCCTGCTGCAGCTGCGCCGCCCTCGCCTGCTGCTGCCACTGCTGCTGCGCGTTGGGGTCGCCGGGGTGCGGCGCGGCTTGCGAAAACTGCTGACCGTAGGGCTGCCCGTAGATCATGGACATGCCCGCGGGTGCCTGCACGTGGCCGCCGGGGGGACCGCCCTGGCCGCCCTGGCCCTGTCCTTGCTGCATGCTGACGTCTTTTGTTTTATCGAGTCTCTTTCGCGCGGGTCCGTGAGTTCACTTCACTTCACTTCACGTGTGGGTTGAGAGCCGCAGATCGAATTCACCTAAAGGGATGAATGAATGATGGATAGAAAGACGGGGGTCAGTGGATGAACGTCGGTGGATGCGCGAGACGCGACTCAAGCGAGCGTTTCGGAGGATGCCGTGGCTGGCAAACGGGTTTAACCCTCGGGTCGATCCGCGGGGAACAGGACATCCGTCTGGGTGAACCGTCGGGGGACGGGGGTCCCGCCAAAGGGCGGAAATTACCCTCCCCCGTGTTCGACTCATCCCTCGAGACGACGGACCCTCGCGCGGTGCGTGGGCGGGGGCGCGACGCGGCCCGATCGCGCGATTCCACGCGATGCGGGGCCGGATGTCATCGCCGCTCGGCGTTCCCGACGATCGGCGCGAACGAAATCGCCGCCCCTCGATCCCGACGCGCTTGCCCGTTGAAGCCGCCCAATCATCCCCCCCGAGCCTCTTCTGGGAAAAGAAATAAATTTGCCGGCCAATCGGGCAATCCGACGGCGGCCGCGGGGCGACGTGTGGGTCATGACTCACCGATGCGATGCCAACGGCGGACGACAACGTCTGTCGTCGCTTCTTCGCGACCTTACACGAGGGATGCGCGCGGTCGTCGCGTGTGCGGTACTGCCGCGGACGGAGTCCGCTGCTTCATTCAAAACCGGGTCGGGGCCCTACTCCTACAGCTATTTCACCCCTGCCGAGTCACGGTTCGCACACGGCGCCGGTCTATAAACCCAAAAAGTACACGCCGTTCGGCCCGACGGGGGGCGCATCACCTCGGTTGGCGAATTAACATCGAAATTTCACCAAAGCAAGCCCTCTCCTACGTCCACAATTCATACTTTGCGCCAATGCGATTGGCTGTCGGGTGCAATTTCTTGGGTTCAGCCAATGACACGAAATCTCGATCCGAATGCGGCCCTCTCCTTCAGTTTGGAACCTTATCACCTCCCTGCGCCTGAGACGGTCGCGTAACCCTATCGCAGATCTGGAGCCCCCATTTCCGTTGATCCTATCAGGACGTGCCCCAGTGGCACCTGCTTACTTGGGTGTTTGTTCACCGTCAGACTGAATCGCATAGGCGAGCGCATTTTTCGAGGCGTTTTGGCACTTTTGGCATAGAACGCGGCATTGCTCCCATGCGCGCGGATGGGGGGCGGGCGGACGCGGCGGCGTTTGGTCGGCGTCGCCGCTGTCGTCATCCTGACCGTGTTGTCGTGCGCGTGGTCCCTCGCGCGCGGTGGAGTCGGCGGGGACGGACCGGGACGCGCGCGCGTCGGCGGGGACGGTAGCGAAAACGCACCGGTATCGGATGATGGAGCGATCGCGCGAAAAGAGGACGGGTGGGACGGGTGGGACGGGGAGGCAGGCCACGCGCGTGTGGGTGAACGTCGGCGGCGGCGGCTGGATGAGGGCGTCGCTCGGTCCGAACGCGTCGCGTCGAACCCCGCGTGGCAGGCGCTCACACGGCAGGCCACGCTACGGGACGATCCGGAGAGCTGTACTGGGGTGTGCGGGCTGTGTACCTCGTCGTGCTGCTGCGATCGAGACTGCCGCGCGGTGGGCGACTGCTGCGGTGACTTCGAGGACGTCGGGGTGTGCCAGGCGCAGAAGGACGAGGGTGGTGGGAACGTGGGGGACGGAACACCGCCGCCGTCCGCGCCGGTGGGCGTGGTGACGACGCCCCCACCGGCGCCGGAGGTACCGGAGGCGCCGGAGGTACCTCCGGCGATGCCACCCGCGCCCAGGCCCCCGGGCCAACCCCCGCCGGTCATCCGTCCCCCGTCGCCGTCACCCCCGCCGCCGTCACCCCCGCCGCCCTCACCTCCTCCGCGCTTCATTCCCCCGTTCACGCGTCCACCGCCGTTTACTTACTCTCCCCCGTTCACGGCCTCGTCGAGCGACCCACCCCCGCCGCCGCCGCGGGCGACCGCGCCGCCGTCGACCGTCACGGCGACTGCTGCGGACCCGCGCGGGGTGTGGCACTCCGACGTATCCCCGCCCCCGCCGTGGTACCCGACGCTCCCGCCCGCGCCGTTCCCACCGCTCCCCGGTGTCCCGCCCTTCCCGCTCTTCCTTTACACCAAGTTGCAGGCGGTGCCGCGGTGCGTCCGTTTATTTTGATTCTCGTATGGGCAATTAGATTGACACGTGTGTTTTGTTTACAGGTGCTCTCCATTTTGCGACACCAGAGCGCCGCCGCCGAGCCTCCCCAAAGGCGACAGGCTGTGGCAGCTGCGTGTGGCGGAGGGTATAAAGGACCAGTGGCTGCAGATGGTTGATTTGGCGCAGATCCAGGTCGGGGGTTCGCACGGCACCAGTGGCGAGATGTGGCAGTACAAAGGGGCGTACCAGGAGGCGTGGCTGACCGAGGGCGAGTCGGAAGCTCGGGGGTTGGCCGGGGTCGTGCCCAATGAACTGCGCCGGTCGAGTAGTCGGCTGCGGCGCCGGCGACGGGACGCGGTGAAGAAGTGAGTAGTGTTAGGTGACGTAGTTAGCGGGTGGTGAGTGAGATTAGTGAGATGTTTTCCCTTTCGTTGTTATCGATTGAATAATCCAATCGGCTGATTAATCACTGAGCCGACCAACCGGAGCCGACGATGGAACGAACTCCTCGTATCACGCGTGCCCCGGGCTGTCGCGGCCGCCGCCCCGTCCGCTCCTACCCCGCCTACCACCGCGCACCCCCCTCGCGCGCGACCCCGCACCGTCCATCGGTCCCTCATCGTCGGCGTTGACGTCGCTGATGGGCGGAGGCGATCCAGGCGGCGGCGCGGGGGCCGGGACCCCGACCCCCCTCGGGGCACCCGGGGGCAGCCCCGGGGGAACCGGCGGCTGCGTCGAGCCCATCCCGGACGCGTACGGGTTGGGACCGGGTATCCCTCGAGGCGGCATGCGCGGCGGGGGCCGCGTGACCCCGCCCCCGCCGCCCCCGGTGTCCAGCGCGCGAAGCGCCGCAGTCGCCGCCGCCGCCGCCGCGGCAACCGCCGACGCGTCCGCCCCTTGCCCGTATCCAACACCGCCGGGACCCCCTTGTTGCCCGCCACCGCCGCTCCCCGTGGACCACATACCTCCGCCGTAGCCCATCCCGAGCCCCGCGGTCGGGTACCCCCCGGGCTGGACACCGTACGGGGACGGAGCGGCCACCGGGACCGACCCGTGGTAGCCGCCGGCTCCGTAGCCACCGTAAGCTCCCGCGTATTGCGCCTGCTGCACGTACGTCCGTGTCAACTGCTCCGCATGCTGATACATGTTGCTCTGCTGCTGCGCGGCGTACGCCACAGCCTGCGAGTGCGCCCACGTCGCCTGCGCCTGCGCCGCCTGAGCGGCGTAGCCACCGCCGAGGACGCCGCCGAGGTCGGCGGGTAAAGCGCCAGCCGGGTCGGTGGCGTTACCAGGGAGCCCCGCCGGTCTCGGGCCCGGGATGGTCCCCGCGGACCGCTGTTTGCCGAGCATGTCGGTGGACGCGGACCTCTGGATCTCCGCGATCGCCCCGCCGAACGCGACGCCGGCTAACGCGCCGCCGTGGTAGGCGACGGCGGCGACCCCCGCGGCCCCCTCGGGAATTGCAACGTTCCCCGCGGCTGCTCTGGCGGCGCGTCGCTCCTCCGCCTCACGGACCCGCCGACCGCCGCGCTTCTTACGGGCATTCGGGTCGCCGGGGATACCCGCGCCGGTAAGTGAGGGACCCGCGATGTCGCCGTCAGCGTCACCATCCGTGTCGCCGTCAGAGTCGCGCTCGTCGTCGTCGCCGCCGTCGCCACCCCAGCCCTTCCATCCAGCGCCCGACTCGCCCGCGTTCGACGCCCCATCCTTCGCCGCGCCTTCCTTGCCCGCCGCCGACCGGTCCACGAGCGCGGATACCCCGCCGAGGACCTTCAGGCCTCCCGTCGCGGCCCACTCGCCGGGACCGGGCTTGGCGTCGGGCGTGTCGCCACCGCCCCCCGATCCCGCCGTACCCGGGTTCTCCTCCATCCTCCGACGCTCCGCCCGCTCCGCCTCTTGCTCCGCGGCGACGCGCTCTAGCTCAGCCTGGAACGCGTCCCGACTCGACGTGACCTCTTTAGCCGCCTTTTCCTTCTCGGAAACCTTCGATCCCGGGCCGACAGAGGGCGAACCGGGCGGTTTCAGCCCGCCGGGGAGCCCGCGGCGGGGACGCGGGGGCGAAAACTGATCCGTCGAGCGGCCCGGGATCGGTATGTCGTCATCGCCCATGTCGTCGAACGTACGTCGCCCGTGGGTACCGCCGTGATCGATACGGTCGTCGTACGCGTGTCGCCCGTGGTCTCTGCGGTCTCTGGGTCCCCCGCCGCGTTCGTCAGAGTCGAAGGAGCGGCGGTTGTTACCGGAGCCCCGTCGATCGATCCCGAATTCGTCCCTCCCTCCGCGTCCACCGAACCCGTCTTTACCTCGGTACTCACCCCGGTGTCCACCTCCGTGATCATTCCGTTGGGTTCCACCAGGTCCACAGTCACCTCTGCGATCGTCCCCAGCCGTACGGTGATGCCCCCCATGTGCTCTGTCGTGTCCTCTGGGCGGCGGCTGCGGGTAATCGTGATTCTCGTCGTCGTCGCTGAACGGATTGGGCTCGTCGTAACGGTCGTAACGGCCGTGCCCCCCGTCGCCACCCGGGTTCCTGGGATGCGGGAACCGGCCTCCGTTGTTCTGGTTGCGATCGTGACCCCCCCCGTGGTGTCCGCGCTCACGGCCCCAGCCGTCTCGGTCCGTCGGGCCTCCCGGGCCCCGGCGATTGTTTTGATTATTTTGTGACTTGTCCCCGTCGCCGCGGCGCTCGTCGTAACGGTCGTAACGGCCGTGCCCTCCGCCGCCGCCCGGCCCGCGTTCGTCCTCGTCCCAACGCGAGTGGTGCCTGCTGTAGTCCCTGTCGTCGCCGGCGCCGCCGTTCGGGTTCGTGTCGTCGGCATCTCCGAGGGTGGGGTAATCGCGCGAGTCGAGTCTTCGTTCACCGCGGAGTCTCGACGCTGTCTCGTCGCCGAGGAGGAGGTTATGCGACGCCCCCGGCGGCATGTGTCGGCCTTGGTCGGGTCCCGGGGGTGAGTGCGATTGATCTCCGGCGTCGTTCTGGGTTTGGGGCGCGTGGCCCGCGCCCGACGCCCAGGAGGCTCCCGCCTGATGGAGCGCCCGCCTCGCCTCGTCGGTCTGCGCGGGTCCTTGCGCGGGTCCTCCCTTGTCGTCGCCGGGTTTCTTGTTGTTCCATCCTCCCGGGATGTTACTCGGAACCAGCTGCGCGTTCGGATCGTTCCCGGCGTGCTCCTGGGATGCGAGAAACGGTGTTGGGTCAGAGACGGGCGGCTTCCGGCGGTGGGCGACGCGTTCCGGGATTCTTTGTTACGGGAAAAGTTGGTTAGGGCACGCCATCATCGGCGACGTTCGGTGGGTCCGAGGCGCACCTTCTTCATCGAGGGAAGGTTCACGGGCTTCGGGACCGACAGCTTCATCGCGGTGGCCATCGTTCGGTTCTTACTCTGCGGGATATGGTAGATCGAGGAGCGTCAGATGGTGCTCGGGACGGAGGTAAAACCTATCGCGGGAATTGCAATCGCTAACGCGGGGCGAGTGTGCATGCATGTGTCGAAGATGAGACGGGTCCCCGGCGGGGCCGCACCTTGTCCCTTCCGAGCATCGTCATGCCTCCGCGGCCGCCTCTGCCGTATCCACGGCCGCCGCCATCCCTGTCTCCGAACCGGCCGCCTCCGGAGTTGCCGAACGGCATACCGCCCGGCGCGTCGCGTCCGAGCTTTGTGCGGCACCGGACCGGGTGAGTCACGCGGACGATGTAAAGTCAGCCTCGACTCGCGCTCGGAGTGTCACACCGGAGTTGGCACCCCTTTCCTTGGAGGAGGAGAGGGGGATGCTGATCGATGACGTCGCGCCGGTGGGCGACGACGGGGGACCGGGAGGCGGGGAGACACGCGGAGGCGACGGCGGGGCGGATACGAAGGCGAATCGCGCGCCGCCGAACGCCGACGGCGCGGGCACGAGCGGCGCGCCCCATAGATTTGAAAACTTGAAGATCCCGACGAAGGGCGACGGGCGGATGATCAAGCGGCACCCTTGGAAGACCGCGTGGTCGACGGGCCATTGGCGCAGGCCCCCACCGTCATTCCCTCAGCCCGCTCCGTCCACGTCGCTACCCACGGACGACGAACGACGCGCGGGTGCCACGATGGAAGATGAGGACGTAGACTCGGAGGAGGTGCCAGCCGTGGCATCCCCCCCAGAGCCATCCCCCGAACCCTCGCCGTCGCCCGCGTCCCTCGCGGGCAGGCTCGCCGCGCGAAGGCGACGACGGCTCGAGGAATCAGACTCGGAGCCCCTGGTGCAGACGTTCGAACCCGAATCCGACGACGGCGACTCGGACGACGACTCCATGAACGACTCGGATCTGGAGCTGGCCAACGCGGGGCTGAATCTGAACGCGCCGCCGCCGCCCGGCACCCAGGCGGAGACGGCGTCGCAACTCCGACGAAAGCGGCGGCGGCGAGTCTCGAGGATCACGCACGTCGAACCCACGTTCGAGGTTGAAAAGCCCGCGGAGGAAGAGGCGGCACCGGAAGAGGAGGCAGTCGAGCCCGAGCCCGAGCCGGAGGCTTCGCAGCTGTCCGTGGAGCCGCTCCCGCCTCCCCCGATGGCGACGATGGACGACGACGACGACGACGATGAGCCCGTACCCGACTCGGACGTCGAACAGGTCGACGACACGCCGCCGGTCCCACTCAGCCCTGTACCCGGCCTCGGCACGCAGGCGTCGCCGCTCGACCTCACCGACGAAGCCGACGCCGACGACGCTGATGCGTCACCGGACGATGCCGAACGAGTCCCGGGCGACGTCCCATCGTCTCCCGCGTTGGATGCCCGCTCGTCGCCCCCGGGGGCCCCGGTGAATGCCACCGATTCGGACCTTTGGTCGTGCGTAGCCTGTACGTTCCTGAACAAGCGGGAGGCGGACAAATGCGAGATTTGCGAGCGGAGCAGGCCGACGCCGGCGCCGGCGCGGGTGGACCCGATTGAGGCCGGCCCGATCGAAACGACGCGATTGAAAGCCTCGCGTTCGCAGCCGTCGCCCACGCCGGGCCATCGGGGGACCGCTGGAAAACAGGTGGGCGGGAACGGGAGAAGGAGGAGGCTGGTGGACAGCGACGAGGACGATGAGCCCGACGAGCCGGCGGCGGCGAGAAGACCCGCTTCGACATCCTCGGGACGGCGGCGGGCGTCGAGGTCCATCGACGGCGGCGGGACGGTTGGCGGTCGACGCGTGCGTGCCTCGCAGATGCCCCGCGCGACAACGATAACACCGCGGTCATCGGGTGGACGCGGGCCGACGCGCGGCGCCCTGCCCCTCGTCGACAGCGGCGGCGGCGGCGGGGGGAGAGACAAAAAGAACAAACCGCTCGAGGAGGAGAGCGACAATGACGACGAAGGCGACATCACACTCGTCTCCGACTCCGAGGATATCGATGAACCGCTCACCCTCTCACCAGAGGACGAGGTGGAGACGGACTCGGATGACCCGGACGCGGATGACCCGTACGCGCGCGGCCTGCCCACCCCGCGGACCGCGCCTCGACCTCGCAAACCGTCCCCCAAGCGCCCCCGGTACAACGACGTGGGCGAAAGGATCGACTCGGGTGACGACGACGACGAGAGCGACTTCGAGGGATACGACGATGACATGTTCGAACACGCGACTCGCGGCGGCGGGGGCGGTGGCGGCGGTGCGGGCGGGTCGAGCGGCGGGGGTAAAGGCCGGTGGTTCACGAAGAACGGCCGGCGGGTGTACAAGGTTGGTAACCGGGAGTTTAGCGGTGGAGCCGCGATGGCGAGGTACCGGCAGGATTCCGTCGGTGGCGCGAGTGGGGCGTCCGGGGGAACGACGACGACGCGAAGGCGGAAGACGACGCGGAAGAAGAAGAGGAAGACGACGAAGAGGAAGACGACGAAGAAGGCGGCGCCCCGACGCCGAGCCGCCGCTTGATGACGATTGATTTTAGAATTTAGAGCTACAATGGATTGAAACCACGCGTTGGCTAGTGACTACGATGGACCCGCGTCCCCCTTCCTTTCCCCCCCCGACCCCAGACTCAGTCCTGGCGCTCCAGGGTGTTGTAGTTGAGGAGTTTCTCGATGAGATCGACGTGGCACATGAGCATGCGTCGGCAGCAGTACCTGTGCAGATCCAGCGCGTCGAGGGCGTCGCGCTCGGTGTAGTCCGCCTGGAGTAGGTCCAGGTAGGTGTCCCACTTGTTCCCGATCACCTGCGTGTCGTGGATGGAGTGTACACTCGTCAGCGGCGGCGGTGGAGTGGCGCAAGCTTGCGGCGGGTGGGTGAGACGCCGCGCGTGGGGCGGGGCGCCGGGGCGCTAGGGCAAAAGGGTGAAAACGCGGACCCGATTTCCCCGCCCTCGGGGATTTTCCCTCCTCGCGACGGGGCGGGAAGGTCGGGGCGGCGCGCTGAGGGATCCCGGGGTCGCGTCGGTGACGTACCTTGCCGCACGTGAAGCATCGCACGGGGATGATCATCTTGACGACCGAAGTTGACGACGACGCGGTGTGCGTCGGTCAGGCGATCGAGTGTGTGCCCTAGCCGCCACACCGGAAACTCAGTCACGCGAAGCGGGGCTATCGGCGCTCGTCGCGTCCCAGTCAGCGGGTAAATCAATCGTGGCAACCACCTCCGCCACTCGGGAGGTGCGCCGTCGATGTCGGACGTGTTGGGTGGGGGCTGGGAGCGCCGGGACGATGGCGCATGGATCCCCCGAAGCGAGCGCGCGCACCTGAAGCGCCGGCTGCGGGGCGCGCTCGACGCGTCGCGGCCCCATTTCCGCGCCGAGCGTCGAACCGCCGACGGCGCTAATAAGAAGGGCGCCAAGAGGGGCGTCGAGGAGGTGCGTCTCCCGCCGGATTCCCCGAGCCTTCGCGATGCCTGCGTCGACGCGTGGCGGGGCTTCGGCCTCACCGATCCCTCCCAGACGCGGACGCTGCGTCGGCGCGCGGAGCAGACGCTGGACATCGCGCAGAGGCAGGCGACGGGCGACGCGTTACACCAAGTCACGTTTCTGACGTTCAAGCTGGCGCTCCATCGCGTCGCCGCGCGGCACGTCGCGGGGCTGCGGCTGCAGCTCGCGGATGCACGCGTCGCGCGGGGCGACGAACGCGGTGCCCTCCACGAGTACAAGCGAGCACTCACCGAGGAGCGCGCGGGGTGGGCGCGAACGGGACGGCTCGAATGGGCCCCCGCGGTGTCGCTCCTCAACGCCGCCCGACTCACCCGACTGCGAGCCAAGGACCAGGCGGACTTAGACGACGCCGAGCGGCTCCTCCGCGCGGCGTACGGATCCGAGGCTGCCGCAAACCAGGCTGCCGCGGAGGATCCCGCCCAGGAGAACGCCACGGAAGGCACGCGAAGAGCCGCCCGGCACGATCTCTGCGTGCTCCTGTGCCAGAGCGATTACCGCGGCGACGACGCGGCTGACGCGCTGACGTCGATGGGGTACAGGTACAGGCTCTCCGAGGATGTCCTCCGGTACGATTTAAACTACGGCGTTACGAACGTCCCGAGGAGTTTAAAGAGAAGGGAGAAGGCGATGGAGACGCACGGGAAGTACGTCCGGGTGTTCGACGGAGCGATGCCGGCTCCGGCGTTGCATCATCTGCGGAGCGTGGTGAGTTTCTCTTCTTTTCTATTTCCGTATGGGCAATTGTATTGACGGCCACACTTTTGTTGTGACAGTTTTGCGCCGAGAGTAAATTTTGGCACCAGCACGGGTACCACGAGCCCGGCTGCGGTTTCTTCAGCTACGCTCACAAACTCCCGCCGTGGAACGCCGACGACGCGGGCGATACCCACCTACTTAAGAGCACCATGGACGCGATCGTGCGTCACGTCTGGCGCGTCGCCGCCCACGCGTTCCCCAAGGCGAAGGATGCCACCGCGGCGGAGTGGTGGGCTCACTGCAGACCGCACGGGAGCGGTCACCAGATGCATTTCGACAGCGACGACGAGGGTATGGGCGGGGTGATTCGTCACCCGATATGCAGCGCGATCGTGTTCGTCACCGGGGGCGTGGGCGGGCCGACGCTGGTGACGGACCAGACGTCGGCGTCCAAGAGGCTGGCGCGGCGGGGGTGGCTGGTCGAGCCCGTCGGAGGGAGGGTCGCGGTTTTCGACGGTAGGTACCTCCACGGCGTGATACCGGGTCGAGGTCCGGCTCCGCGGCTCCCGCGCGACCACCCCGCGCGCGTCGCGGGGTTCACGCCGTCCACGAGCGACCGCGACGCGCGGCGGATCACGCTGATGGTGGCGTTCTGGGACGACGTCAAGACTCGGCCGGGGGGCGACGGTGAGTTTCTTTCTACTCTTATTTTCGTATAGGAAATTTGACTGACATGACGGCGTGTTTTGTTCACTACAGGCTCGGACCCGAACGCGTCGTTCCCAAAGGGAAGTTCGCGGCCCTTCCCGAACCCGAAGACCTACCTCGGGGACAGGAGCAGGTCGAAAGGTACGGACTGGCCGGAGCTGTTCCACGCGCGGCACCTCACGTCGATGGCGGAGCTCGTGTCCGAGGACGCCAGGGCTTTGGGCGGGGACGACGATTTAGTGGAGGGTGACGGGGGTGATGGGAAGAACGGATCGCCTTGGGTGGAGTCGTGCGCGGCTTCGGTGGACAGGGTGTGGCAGGACGTGGACGAGGTGGCGAACGACGAGTGTTTCCCGTCGTTGGCGCTGGAGAAGATCAGCTCCGTGCCCCCGTACGACAGGTGCTTCATGTACTGATTGATGATGGATGTGTTAACTTAATTCAGAGAACAAAATAGTGCGACTGAAAGCGCTGTCGTGATCGAGCCAAAAACTCGGCATGTCCCACTCGTCCAGGGCTTTTTCACCGTTCACAGACCAGGGCTTTGTTACCGTTACACTGGGCGTTCTTTTTTGAATCAATAGACTGGACGTGATTTGGGACCCATTTTGCACAGCTGGCAACACGAGATTGGTGGCCTCAAAAAAATGTGGCCATCAAAAGAACCAGGACCAGATTCAAATGCGATTTTTCTCCCGAGTGATCCTCTACTTCTCACTATTTACCCATATGTCAGCCGCCTTTTCGCGCGGTCGCGCCTCCGGAATATCAAACTCGTCAAAAGCCTTCGATCGCGCGACACCGCCCCATTCCTAGACGCCAGCGTACACGCTACGCGACGCCAATAAACGGTGAGCACCTTAGATCTGCCATTCTCGGCGCGGCGCGCGTGTCACACGCGCGCGGATCCACCCCGAACCGAGTCCACGCGCCCCTCCATCGCGCGCGAAGGCGAAAGAAAAACGACGCTTCAAGGACCCCAAGCCCTTCTTCTCACCGACTGTGTTCCCGCCTTCTTTGCCCTCCAGGAACACGTAACATGGCCTCCATGACGTCCTCCGCGGTCATGCCCGCTTCCCGCGTCGCCGGGTTCGCGCCCCGCCGCAACGCCAACGCGCGCGTCGTCCGCCGCGGCGCCGTCGCCCAGGCTGCCCGTGGTGAGTCCCCGCGAAAAATATCAGATGCAACAGATGCCACTCGTTTTTTACCGGCACGCGCTCGGGGCCCGAGAGGGCCAGATCCCGGCCCCCGCGCGGGTCACCGGCGCGGCTGACGGGCTCATGAGGCCGCGATACCACCCGCTGACCAATCTACCGCGTCTCTGACCTCCCACATCCCATCCCCCGCTCATCGAACAGACGGTCACGTTCACAAGGCTGCCGCCGCGCCTCCCGCGCCCGTGGCGCCCAAGTCCGCGGAAGCCATCGCCGACAACCTCGCGGCGCAGACCGTCAAGACCGGCGTCATGCCCATCGAGTTCGGCGTCGACGCCATGTACCGCGCCACCGCCGAGTCCGTCCAGGAGCAACTCATGGAGAACTGGAACGCCACCTACAGGCACTTCCACGACGAGAACCCCAAGCAGGCGTACTACATCTCCATGGAGTTCCTCCAAGGCCGTGCGCTGACCAACGCCGTGGGTAACCTCGGCCTCACCGGCGAGTACTCCGACGCCCTCCGCACCCTCGGCTATTCGCTCGAGGACACCGCGGGCGTCGAGAGGAACATGGGACTCGGCAACGGCGGTCTCGGCCGCCTCGCCGCGTGCTTCCTCGACTCCATCGCCACGTTGGATCTCCCCGCGTGGGGCTACGGCCTCCGCTACAAGTACGGCCTGTTCAAGCAGACCATCGAGGACGGCGTCCAGAAGGAGTACGCCGACGACTGGCTCGAGATCGGTAACCCGTGGGAGATGAAGAGGGAGACGCAGTACCCCATCGGCTTCTACGGAGAAGTCGTGGACGGTAAGTGGGTCCCGGGTGCGAACATCCGCGCCGTCGCTTACGACTCCCCCATCCCCGGCTACAAGACCAAGAACACCATCTCCCTCCGCCTGTGGGACGCCGAGGTGGCGCCCAAGGAGTTCGACCTCG
>Ga0302114_10000248_pt1 | contig 39930 bp, 42 predicted proteins | sample AG5_Surface_MG_FD_203107 | JGI IMG/M metagenome (GOLD analysis project Ga0302114, IMG submission 203107) | Marine microbial communities from Western Arctic Ocean, Canada - AG5_Surface | ecosystem: Environmental > Aquatic > Marine > Oceanic | place: Canada: Western Arctic Ocean | collected...
GTGATGTGATCGTCTGATAGGTAGCCTACGTTCATCGCAAACGAGTGAGTCTTCGGTGATTCAGCGGTGATTTTCTTGCCCTCGTAGAGTATACGAAACGCCTTTTCCTTGTTAGCATTGTAAGTGCAAACGCTGACTGACTCGGCTGTCTTGCCTTGCTTAAAAGCATGTATACAGTTCTTGGTATCGATCCTGTTACGTTCCCATTTGTTATTCGGTGATAAGGCTGAGAGAACGCTAGCTACTATGTAAGGATCGACTCGATAGGTCATACCGAGTTCTTTACAGAACTGCTGTGCTTCTGCATACCATGCTCTGCCAGCTCTGACGTGATCGTCGGTAGCTTTGGCAAACCAGCTGTGGATATTACGCTTGATTTGAGTGTCGCTGAGAGATACTACGCTTCGTTTTTCGGTGGTCATAATTGTGTGGATTTGATGTGATTCGATTGAGACGAGAGCCGTCGCATAACTTTGTCAAAGAACGGAACTGCGTACGAGGCGAGCGCATGCTCGTGTTATATGTATGCACGAGAAAACAAAAAACATCTGTTTAAGAACAGATGAGTGTGCTGTCGGAATCGTCGAGGTTCTCTCCAAACACGCGTTCTTCCTGTGTTTGAGAGCCTCTATCGGATTTATAATCCGTTGCAGTGCCGATAAACAGTAGTCTCTAGACTACTATGTGGCTAAAGCTGTGCCAAACTCTACTCTTTAGAGTAGTAAGGGGGGTTAGCGGTAAACAACACGTATATAAACCCTCTCGGAAATTTGCAACAAAAACAAAAAACCCCCTCCAAGGACTTTAACATCACAAGGAGAGGGTACACATATAACAACACACACGTTGAAATAATGATGGCACTACTCTTGAATTATTCTAGACGCAGTGCAAGCTAAAACTCACTATCTTCGTCATCTATTTCGTCACTCCAAGCACCATCCCAGTCAATATCTTCATCATCTACCATCTCGAATGTGGTCGATGCCATCTCATCTCTAGCCATTTCTAGCAATCCTCTGGCTGCATAGACGTTATCGTAGACATATTCCATCTCTAGCTCTGGATGAACGACCATTATAAAGTAGTTCTCAAAGTGTTCACCTGCAATGGCTTGAATCTGTTCTAAAGGATTATCCGACATAAGGTATTGACAGGTTAAAAGTGACTATTATAATTATTATATACTAATACGAGATGGTGCTAGCACTAGATAAGGAGACCTAGTCTCCCACTAGTCAAGAATTAGACCTTATATATTATATATATTATATTATATCCAAGAGGACTCTGGTCTATTTGTTCTCTTATAGTAGGTATCCACGAATTTACTTAGCTCTTTGCTAGCTGTATCTTCTCTTCGTTCCTTAATCTTCATGTCTGCGTCTTGAGCCATTTGTTCTACCCAGTAGTTACAGGCTATACTAAGAGCATCTAGTCTATCGTCGTTCCTTAAGGCTCCTCTGAGTCTTGTTAGTCTAGTCAACTGATACATCATCATGTATCTTAGGTGTTGTTCTGCTGGATACTTCTGAGCTGACTTGTAGTCGTTCTCAATAACAGAGGGTGCTATAACGAGCCTATGGGCTGCTAGGAGAGGCTCAAGGGTGTCTATGATCCGTTTCTCTTTCTGTTGATGGTGACGTACCTCTTCAAGACTGACAGGGTATTCTCGGCTAAATATGGGCGTTATGAGTTGGTTGAACATACCATCACCGAAGTTACTCTCCGTAATGACAGCATTTACCTTGTTCCTCTTAGCAATGCGGACTAGTTCTAGCAAGGTAGGTTCTTCGTAACCTCCTTTGAGTCCACCAGCTTCTGGAACATACAAGGTGCCATTACACATCTTTACTACAGCATACCCAGTCTCATCCTTACCTCTACCAGAGGGGTCGATGGACATCACTGAACCAGTGTAAGGTATCATGTCACCTAGAATCTTCATAGGTCTGTAGAACCTGTCACCTCTTAGTCCTACGTTGGGTAGCCTGTCCCACTCTAGCTCAGGTGTCTGCGCCCATACTAGCTTCTCTGGCGCAACATCTTGGTCAATGTCTTGCACAACCAAGTTGCCAAGTTTAAGAGGATAACGGTCAAGGTCAGCAAGGTTAGGGTTGAGCATGAACTGCATCGCGTAACCAGCTGAGCCATAAGATATTTTTCGCTCTTGCAAATCAAAATCTGTAAAGCGCGTAGGTTCGGCAGAATCGCCTTGGGTATCCTCATCTATACAGAGGGTAGACAGGGTATCGCCATATGTGTTCATCGCCTTCTTAGGGTCTACCTTCTCAGCAGACCACACCTTGGACGTAAACCCTCTCTCTTGTAGTTTACTGTAAAGGCTGTCCTCACACTGAGGCGTACCTAGAACAAGTATACGAGATGTCTTATTAGGCTTAATGATGGCATCAAATTCTTTAATCTGTTCTGACAGCTTGTCTCTCATCTGCTGTGTAGCAGAGTTGTTTGCTACCTCAACGTCATCCGCAATGATGATGTCAGCACGAGAACCTGTCAGCTGGGAAGTTATTCCCAAGCTCTTAACACTAGGTGCGTGAGAGGCTCCAGAGGGTCCTACGTCAAACGATACCTTAGAGAATCTCTGGTCAGCATGGGGCTTCAAGAAACTCAGAATAGGGATGTCATGAATCAGTCTCAACGTGAACGTAGAGAAGTCATCAGAACGTGTCTTCGATGCAGAGACAACTAGGATGTTCTTAGAGGGGTCTAGGAACAACTGATGTACTACGAACGCAGAACAAATCCAAGACTTGCCAACTCCTCGAAAGCCTTGCACCACAGCCCGCTTTGGACCATGCTGCATGAAATCAGCTATATCGTATTGTATGTCAGTTGGGTCACGCTTGATCTGTTCTAGCGAGTGCCAAATGTAATACAGGAAGTTTCTGAAGTCTTTAAGTTCGTTAGGTATTTGTGGCTGCTCTTGGCTCATCATCTTCTCGGAACGGCAGCACCTCTACTAAATTTTGCATGGTGTTGTCTTCACTAACTGAGGCAGTGACTTGGTTGTCTTTGAGTAGCTGCCTAGCTACATTAAGGATTGCTGGGTTTGATTCTCCAGACTTGATGACAGTCAGTAGCTCTTCAATAGTTAAAGCCATTAACTCATCTAAAAGTTCTTTGTTCTTATTGTTTGTCGTCGTCATCTTCTTTAAGCTCCTTTAAGATTTTGATTACTAAATATGTGAACGACGTTAAGCCAACTAGAATGGCTACGAGCGCATTCACGTCCGATAGGGTTAATGTCCCGAGGATTCCTAAGAAGCCTACGAGGGATGGAGTATGTTCTGAGTTCATAATTTTTAAGCTAGTACCTCCATTAGTGTTATGGTTGATAGAGCATTTTGATAACTAAAAAATATTTGTCTATTATTACCTGATGTATCAAGTTTTTGTTGTACCTTGTAAGTAACCGTACTAGCTGTTGAGGGTGAGTCTAGGGCTGTATAAGAAGAAGAAAATGCAGCTTGAACACCCGCTGTACCATCAAATCTTGCACCAATATATTCTGCTATTTCTGTGCTTCCTCTTACAAGTCTAACTAATCCTTTTTGATTATTAACAGTTCCTGTAGCAAGACCTACAGAAGCAGAAACTATTACAAAAATTTTAGAAGAAGCAGCAGTAGGAGTTATAGATACTGACAAACCTACATCATCGTAAGTTGTTGTACCATTATTAACCTCTGTTGAAGTTGTTGCAAATACTACCTGACCAATCTTACCACCGCCAACCGTAGTGCTACCACCTAAGGCGACTGCACTTCCGTTGATTGTTATGGAATCGTTCTCCAGTTGGCTATTAGGCAAGCTGCCCTCTAGCATCCGAGTGTTGTTTTTTGTTAAACTCATATATCATTTTTTGGGGTTAATTTTTAAGATAAGGCGTGGAACTCCACATTGGCAGTTATTGAGGCGTTGGTATTTTGATCGGTTAAGCTTATAGACCAAGAAGCTCCTTTCTTAATAGGAATTGTTGCCGTAGCATACTTATTTCCATCGGTGAGGGTAGCACTATTTAAGTACTGTTTATAGGTATGTCCATCCGCAACTATCGTGGCTAAACCTCCATAATAATACGCGCTACTACCAGAACCCCATTGCGCACCATTAATTTGTATCACCAAGAATCCAGATGATGGAGCTGTACCTGAATTACCGACAGCGGAAGGAGATGACAAGCTTGGGCTACTAGCATCCACATAAGCCTTGATACTCGAAGAGCTAGCCAACGAGGTTGTTGACACACCAGAGGTCATCGTGTCATCATCTATAACCTCAGCGAGTTTACTTGTTGGAATACTTCCAGCAAGTTTATCTTCTGTAATGCTTCCAGCTAACTGTGCGTTAGTAATACCACCTGCTAGTTTATCCTGAGTGATACTCCCCGCTAACTCTGAATTAGTAATGCTAAGTCCTGCTAGTTTATCCTGTGTGATACTCCCAGCTAGTTTATCGTTAGTTACACCAAGGTCTTTAATCTCAGCCTTGTTAACACTTGTAAGTCCAATCGTTACGTCATCCACCGAGACCGAACTAGCGGCACTAGCGGCTGTTACTACAACAATCTTAGAACCACTTGGAGGCGCGGCTGTTCCTTTAAATTCTATTGTAGAGTTAGTCATACTAATCTCATAGGAATCTATAGGCGACTGCATCACACCATCAATAGACACACGATAAGCCTCCTCTTTTTCTGTTTGAGGAGTAAACGCTGTGAGACTAAACACTTTAGTTGCTCCGTCGCCTGTAAGGGCTTGGCTTGCAAAGTTTGACAGACTTGTACCTGCTTGTAGACCTTGGGTAGCGATTGCGGCAAACTGAGAAGTACTAGCATCTTCGGCTATCTCTTGTGCCACAAACAGTCCTTGTTGGTAAGCTGTATCTAGGTCACTCTCGGATAGTCGTGAGCCGTTCTGGAAGTCTACTAGCTGTGCTGTAGAAGTAGCACGATACAACCGAATTTTTGTATAAGAAGCAGCGGGGGTATCAGCCAGTGTAACCGTCTTGTTTATTGCGTCTGTAGGACTAGATGCGTCTAGCGCGAGTGGAGTCCACTTGCTCCCATTAAATCCGATTACATTTACATCGTTGATGATGATGTATTTGAATGGCACGTTGTAGGTTGTAGCGGATAGTTCTCCACTGCTGTATTCTTTATATGATTGTGGCATGATTATTTTTCCTTGTTAATTTATGCGTCTAGCAATGCTTGTAATGTTTCGGTTGATGCACCTCTTTGTGCTTGAGTGTTGATAGAGCGCATACGTTTGTACTCTCGTTCGATTTCTGGAAACTCTTCCATCATCAAACTTAGAGAGCGCGAACGATACTTACTCATTACTTTATTGATAAGTTGTACTCTAGGACTCTTTAATGCTCCGTCAGTGAGTGGAGAGAGTCGCTGGTAACGTTTGCTACTAATTAACTTCTCAAGTTCTTGTCGAAGAGTTTTGCCTCTGATCTTTGTGTCACTAAGAAGTTCTAAGCGTCTGTCGTAGGCAGACTGTCCTTTATCATTAACGAACTCCGTCATGTCGATACTACGGTCAAGTGTTGTGCTTGTCTGTGTAAAGCCATGTTCAAGTGATGCTAGTTCTTCAAACACTACGTCACCGTCTCTTGTAGAGATAGCTGAAGGATTGAACGGACCAACGAATGGAATCTGTTCCATGATTACAGGCTCACCTAAGATGTTACGTTTAGGGTCTAGGTTGTCGTTACCCATTGGTAGCTTCTTCATAAATGCGTCACTGAGGCTGCGGACTTCTCTCAAAGTCGTGTCACCCATAACGGATTGACCTTGATAGAGAACGTTGGGAACAAACCCACCAGCAATGTTTCGGACTGCTCGTTCCATCTTACGGTCTGGCTCTGAGATAGCATCAGTCAGGAATTTAAGACCTGCTAGGTAAGACTTCTCAGTTACGTTACGAGATAGAGAGATAGAGGCTGCTGCAAACATCTGCTCAGCCAGCGTTGTGTTACTACTGGCGTGGTCGTCCAACTGCTCAACAATATCTACAAGGACACCAAAGTGTGTGCCGAGAGGATCGAGACCCGCAAAGCCAGCATACTTGTTTCCAAACTTGAGTGAATACTTTTGCCATCCTGTAGCTTCAAGAGTCTTGCGTTGTGCGGTATCTTTTGGACCACCGCCCGTGATAAAGTCACGGTTTGCCATAATCATATAAATCAACGTGCTGTTGATCATAACAGATGTAGCAATCTTACCTCTTGTTCGTGCAACCTCGATAGGGTTACGAGACTCTAGCTTCATACGCAACTCATCTTGAGTTCGCTTGAGCATTGGCATGTCAGGCATCATAGCAAGTGCGCTACGTCCTGCATCCATTGCGCCACCTGATGCTCGATCAAATGAGAACTTCAGAATGTTTACTGGAGTACGAATGAACGGAAAGATTAAACGTAGCGGAGGAACTTTAGAAGTCATGGCTTGTGCCAAGTCTGCAAACGCACCTGCATCGTTTGTGAATGTACCGTAACGTGCTTGCTCTAGTGAGCGAGCTGCTACGTTGTCAATGTCAGAGATGTTCTCTATTCCGAGTCCACCTTCCTCAACTGACTTTAGCATGTCTGCGCGTTTGTTCGTCTCTTCGCCTATGATACGATTCACTTCGGAACCTCTCTTCTGTGGAGACATTGGTTTCTTACCACCAGCTACAAGTGCGTCATCCATCTTCTTGACGGTTGCTTGTGCAAACTTCATGACACCTGCATCAGAGAACGCACGTTCACCATCCACAAGGACAGCGTCCATACCTCTCATGACATACTCGGTCAATGCGTCAGGGTCTTTGATTCCTAACTTCATGCCTTTGAGTGTCCACTCCATCTTTGCGTTCGAGCGGAACAGAGATTGCTTAAACACTTCGTCCATCGCCATGAGGGTCTTAGCTGGAATGTTAACAACATTCTCACTGAACCAATTCATGGAGTTCTTCATCGTTTCTTCAGGAGCAGCATTATCAAAGTATTTTGGAATACCAGTGTTTGCTGTGTTCTCAAGTGGGTTACGTCCGATGTCTAACAACTGGTCTTTCATCGAATACACATCTAAGAAATACTTCATAGACTCACGGAACGATTCAAACGTTGACATTTCTTTCAGCACCATACGAGTGATGGCTGGGTCTACAGATAGTCCACCGATTGCTAGCTCTGTTTGGAGAAGGGTCTGGGTAACCATGTTACCAACACCATTCTTCATCATAGTCCTTGGACCAGATAGTAGGGAGTTGATGAACCAGTTCTGTGCCATCTCCATGAACTTGCCACCTTCGGCAGCGCGTCCTGCTTTAACGACACCAAGCATCTGGTCAATCATATCCTTAGCGGATGCGTTCTTAGGGTCACCACCTGCAAGAATAATTCTGTTAATTAGGACATCAAAGTTCTGCTTCTCTCCTTTGTTGCTAGCCATGTATTGGTTAACAATCTCTTGAGAGCGTCTCTCTGCTGCTGATAGACTTAGCTTAGTTCTGGCGAACTGTGTTGACTGTAGACCTTGACCAAATCCTCGACGGAGGTTGGAGCCAGCAGCAACTAGGTTCAACATCTTCTGGATGTCTCCCATTAGTTCTGCTCGGTCTGCGTCAGTAGCTTCAGCACTTTGCGATGCAATCTTCTTAGCTTTCTCTACGATGTCAGCACCTTGCTGAACAGCGATAGATTCTACTGTGTACATACGAGCTGAAATTCTACGAAGCGCAGCTGCGTCTTTACCTGCTGCTCGAACTTCTGACTCAACTATGTCAATCTTTTGACCAGACATCTCAGCACTACGTCTTGCTTGCTCAACTGCCTGAACGATACCGCCACCCTTAAGTCCATCAGAACCTTGTAGCTTACCATCTTCGTAGAAGCCTATGCTTCCAGTCTTTTCCATTTCCTCTAGGACTTGCGTCTCTGCCTTCGCTAATACTTCGCCAAGGTCATAAGCTGATTCAACTTCACTAATAGCTTTGACGGTTCCTTTAACAGCAAGCGTACCGCCTCTGTTTTCTATAGTGATTTCTGGTCTACCTTCGCCTGACTTCTGGAAGAAACGATTCTCGTTTATCCGCGCACCTCTTGATTTGATAGGATTTCCATAAGGAGTCTTATAACTTTCTATAGAATGCTTGCGGTTCTGCTTACTAATTAGGTCAGCAAAGTTAGCGACTGTGTCTCCTAGTAATGTTCCCTTAGCGTCAACGCCCATAAAGTCTTTCAAGACTTGTATAATATTATCCCATAGAGTTGTGTCGCCAGTCTTAACACTTCTTAAGTAGTTCTGGAACTTAGTGTTGCTCATGGCTTCAGCCAAGAACTCGTCTACGTTAGTAAGACCATACCACTCTCCAATACGCGAACGCATTCCAGAGCTGTCCAAGAAACCTGTGGCATCATTCAAGCTGCCCATGATTCCTTTAAACTCATCAGGGGCGTTATCAAGAGCAGTCTTATAGCTCTCTAGTAAACGCTTGAGCGGAGGAGCTGTGTCAGCACTGGCGATGAGTTCATCAACCTTTGCTAAATAGTCAGCTCCTTTAAGGTTACTGATTGTAGATATTTCTGGTGGGATGAAACGAACCTGAGCTGCGTGTGTTATTTCATGAAGCAGCGTTGCTTCTGTAAACACGGCATCTCTTGCCATTTCTCCCTGCGATATTTTTGTACGGTTCGAGTAAAGCTCGATGTTTTGTTGGTTTCCTTTGAACCCAAACGAACCAAATGAGTCAGAGTCTTCTATAATAGTACGAACAGTTGTTTCAAGAAACTCGTTGTCCTTTCCTAAAATTTCTAAAAGACCAGCTGCTATGTTCTTAACTTGAGGTGTCGATCCATTCTCAGCAAAACGCTCTAGTGCAAACTTAGCGTTTGTCTCTCCAGCAATGTTTCCAGAAAAGTCACGCTCCATTCCCACAACTTCCTTGTCGTTTATGTAACGAAGTGCGGGAAGCTGCATTACTTGCGCGAGGGCTGAATCGGTAATCTCTCCGCTATTCTTTGCTTCATCACCAGTCATCAATCCCCATGTGCGAATCTCCTTTACGGAGTTCCTCATGCCATCGTTTAGTTCGATAGAGAAAGAATCTTTAGGGTTGTCAAAGTATTTAGATGAAACCTCTGGGTTGTATTTTCTGAAGTGTCCAATTAAAGTTTCTTCAAGTAGATCAAGAATATCATCATTTTCCAGAACGTTATACGCTTGTGATTTTAAGTCGTTAAAAGTTTCCAAGAAATTAAGGTCATCTAGAACGTCTTCATCTAAATTAAGTTTATCTAGTTCATTATAAAAATCTGCAATAAAAGCTTTTTCAGCAAAAACTGTCCGACCTCCTCTACGAACTTGAGCTTGTCTCCATTGATAAAATAAATCAGAATCATTAAAGCCATCGAGTATATCGCTGGGGTTTTCTAAAAGGTCTTGTTCTTTTAAAGTTTTTACAAGATCATCATACTCGCCTTTAAGTGTTTTTGGACCCTTTGCCCTGTCTGTCTTAGACATTCCAACCTTACCGCCAAAAGGTTTAGCCACTTTGTTGACAGCAGAAACCATTTTATCTTTGTATTGGTTGTAACTCTTAGCATCTTGGCTGACCGCAAAGTCTTGTATCTCATCCCCTTCTTTAGTAAGTCTTTTGTTTAAAGTTTCAGAGGCATTCTTACCGAATACGTTTTCTGAATCTTCCGCATTCTTTACTATTTTTGTGACTGTTTCCCCGTCTGCCTTTGTGATGTCGTAAGATCGACTACCGTCCGCATTGAGAGCATTTAGTTTAATGTTATCAACTGTTGTGCCATACAGCGAAGCAATCTGATTCGGAGTAGACCACGATACTCTATCATAACCTTCCTTCGCAGCTAACTGCATTATCATACGCATAGATGCGGGTATGTAACTATCTTCTAGAGGTAGCTTACCTTTATCAATCGCTCCGTCTCTGATAGCTTGACGTTTTCCTTGAAGTACGTCCGATTGAACTTCTTCAACATAAAGAACCCTTTGATTTGTATTTGCGTCTGTGCGGTCTGTAGTTCTAAAGTGTAGAAGAGTGTTATCCTTGAAGTGCTGGTTAGCATTATAAAGTCTAGCTTGTGATGAAGTTCCATCGCCAGCTTGTAAAACAAACTCACGGTAGTTATCTCCCCCTTCTTGATTTCCTAACCTTTCATAAGTTTTATTGGTATCTAGACCACTACGCTCTTTAAGCATATACTTAAACTGGTTCTCATTTAAGAACTCATCAACTTCTTTCTGTGTAACACGATCCTTACCTTTTGATTGCGCCCAGTCATCGAAGCCCATCCAGCGTAACTCTTCAGCTGTGCCTTTCTCACCAAACTTGATAAGCTCTTTCTCCATGACATTAACAGGAACAGATTTATTCTTGTCTATTCTCTTGGACTGAGTGAACACATTCTTAGATGCTTTAACGGCAGGACTGTAATCCTCTACTTGCACAGTTCTAATTTGTTTGAAGTCCATGCCTTCACCAATCTTCTTGGCTCCCACCGCATCGCCTCCTTTGAATTTCTTGTGCGCTCTAAGAGCCAGACCGAACGTACCCGCCATAGCTCCAGTGATGCCTAGACCTTCTAAGGTATTCTTGAAACGACCTTCGAGTTCTGAGTCATCACCGTCTGCTGCTAGGTATTCAGTGACAGGATTAGCTACGGATGGGAAAGCTTGTATTAGATTAGAGAGACGTTCTTCTTGTGCGTCGAACGCTACAAAGTCTGTAGCTGCTTCGGATGCTAGAACACCTTTCCAATTCAAGACTTCTTTACCCTTCTTGTTTACCTTCATGAAAGGCTTGGCAAACTTAGTAGCCTTACCAGCTGCGCTGAGACCTTTAGATATAGCACCGTAGGGAACGAGGAACTGCGTGATACCTTCAACAAGAGAGCCAGCAATAGTCTCTGATCTGCCTAAGAAACGGTTATCATAGTCTGGTAGGTAATCAAATGTTGCCCAATCAGCTAATTGATAGACACCTTGGACCGCTCCTTCAACACCTCGAAACGGTGCAGCGAGGATGTCCTTGACCATGCTGGGGTCTTTTTGGTTCTGTATCAGCTCATCTCCACCGTTATTAATGTTTTTGAGTATTTCGTCTGTGTTTAATCCAAGTGCCATAATTTTTTATTTATCCTTTTTTGAAAATCCAAATCCAACAAGAGTGTAAGCGTTCACCTGATAGCCTACCATTTTTTGTATTATTTCTAGTGTACCAGCCTCATCCATGTTGGATGTATCATATAGTGATGATGCGTATTCTCTTAACATGACCTCTTCTTGAGTAGTTAGATTGTCAGAGTCGGTGAAGGCTTTGTCAACCAAGTCATAAGGAAGAATGACTATCGCTGATTGGCTGATTTCTGTGGCAGAGAATTTTACACCATTGATACTTCCTGAACCAAGTTCTTCTAATGTAATTGGAGCAGTGCCGTCTTCGGAAGCACGTTTTAAAGTCTCTCCGTGTAAATATTCTCCAGCTTTTTCCTGATATTTAATGGCTTGTTTAGCTAATTTTTCATCAGATAGTCTAACCTTTTTATTGCTGTTGTTTATATTGACATAAACCATATCGAACTTCCCGTCTTGCCAACTCACTACATCATCCCCTTTAACCTCGTGTCGGGTAGCCCCATCTCTGTAGGAACCCATACCAAAACCTCGGCTTGTGCTATTTAGGTCTTTAAGCATTTTCATTCGATTAAATGCCCCGTTTTGTAGTGCCTGATATGCGGGCGTTCCACTTATAAATCCTTTTTTGCCGTTCAAAGCGTGTGGGACTAAGCCGCTTATTTCTTGAAGTTCAACAACAGGTTGCTCAGTTTTTTCGCTCGCTGTCTTCTGATCTTCTAATACGGTTGCTGGGTCTTCTTCCGCACCTACTCGACCGTCAAGCTTACCATCAGCCATGTCAGCTTTTAGGTCAGCCTTACGTCTTAATCTTAACTGTTTGCCTTCTTCAATTTTCTTTTGATAGAAAGCTTCACTAGTCAGATTTGCTTCTTCAGTAGAAGGCTCTCTGTTAAGTATTTCGTTTGCTAGAACATCGGTCTCAGCTTCATACTCAGTTGCTTTTTCCAATGCCTCTGGTGCGCGTTCAAGGACTTTGGGGTCTACTGAATCTCCCACCATTGAATCAAGTTTATAGCCATCTATAATCATTGACGAATATGTTTCTGTATCGTCGCCCCCAATATCATCCTGAAAGCGTAGCTCTTTTATAGACTCTTCTTTGTCATTAACGAACTGATCGTGATCCTTCTTCTTCTCAGCAACAAAGATCATTCTAGCCTTCATTGCTTGTGCAGGTTTATCGATAGGGTCAATATCAGGATTGGCGTAGATAGCATCAATGATAGGATTTAGTTCTTCCAACCATTCTTGTGTCTGGTTCGCTCTATCTAATTCCGTATCCATTCTTTCGTAAACTGGATTACCTGCTGAATCTTTAACAGCCAGAAAATCCATAAACTCGGAGCTTGCTACATTTACTCCTGAATTTGTTCGCTGTGTAACAACCCTCATTTGTTCTTTAACAACCTCGTCCGAGAACTGTCTTACTATTAATGCCTTGGTTCCTTCAGATATACTTTTATCATCCTCTGGAATCTTAGCGACAGCGTCTGACACAGCCCTAGCAACATCAGCAGCGTTCTTTGCTTTCGATGTATCAACTGTGATTGTAAGACCGTCATTTATGAATAGTTCTGTAGATGGTGGAAGGTCTTGCCCTAAAGCGATAGCGTTAGAATAAATTGCTTGGAACTCACTAACGGAGTCATTACGTTTTGTCTCTACGCCCTGAGCTATTAGGTCTAGTCTTTTATCTTCATTAGACCTAGCATTTTGTAGCTGGTCCAAAAACTCTTCGTTGACCGCTCCGTTACCTATTTTTATACCACCCTCTTCATAAAGCTCAATTATTCGATCTGCTTTTGCTGGGTTCTTTTCTCTTAAATTAGTAACAACGCCTACAAGTATATCTTGATTTTGCTCAACCGTTCCCGCACCAGTAGCATCATCCCAATCAGGTGCTGACCAAGTTGAGTCAGAAAATTTCTGAGATATGTCTGTAATAGTTTCAGCCTTGTGTTCACGAATCATGTGAGCGTTCTTGAGTTCCCCAAACCTAGCCTTGGTTGATTCACTGATGCTGTTAATCTGTTTATAGAACTCTTGTTCTCCTAGACCAGTTAATCCGTACTGCTCCGATATCTCATCCGCTTTAGTCTGAAAGTCAAAGCTTTCATCCTCAGCGTATTTGTCCATGTTAGTCAAGTAGTCTTCAGTGAAGACACCAGCCACACGACTACCCACACGCCTGTAAGCACGTTCGTAGTTGTTAGGGTTCTCAGCGAAGGTTATGAGCTTCTTACGTTGAGCCTCATCTATTTTCCTTTTGTCGTTGTTGATTGATTCAGTAAGACCAGAGGAGTCTCCAGCATCTAATAACTTAAGTTGCTCAGGTGTTAACAACTCCGTAGCATCTGCCATAGCAAGAGACTGTTGCTCTTTAATGTTTGCGTAACCTTTGAGTATTGGACCAGAGTAACGCTCTAGCGAGTCTGAGAGCTGCGACAAGGCATTTGTTTTGGAGTATACAGGGGCAGCTACCGAATAGTTACCAGCACTCACTTGAGGAGCGCGGAAGGTCTGCTCGTCAAGGTTAAGGTCTACATCAACACGTGAGTCATTTCCTCCGAGGAGGGATTTGAGAGTTTGTTTTCTTGCCATTATGTTTTGATAGAGCTGAGAGTTCCGTAAGTGTTAAGACCTGTGTTTGCACCTTTCAGGATTCCCCCAAGGTAGTCAGGCTGTTCGATTGGCTTGTTAATAGCAAGCAGACGCTGTGAAGAACCTAGAGCGTTGTCTTGCATACGTAAGTCTGTAGCAATTCCAGATTGCTCTAGTTGTCTTGTAAGTCCAAAGCTGTAAACTGCTTGCTTACGTGTTAGGTCATTCATTAGAGCGTCAACGCTGATACCAGATACGCCAGCCTCACCAGCAGATACACGAGCAGTTGCTCTAGCTTCTCTTGCCTTAGTAACGGACTTCTGTAATTGAGTAGCAGCTTGCTCCTCTTGGAATCTTTGATTGATACGTTCAGCAGACTGTTGTTGGAGAAGACGTTGTTGCTCTGCCTTAGTTTGGTTTGCTTGAGCTTGGGCTTGCGCCTTGGCTGCCTGTTGTTGTCCTCTTATACTGAGAGCTGAAGTAGCTACTCCCATCGTAGTAGACAGAATAGTAGCACCTACTCCAGCTGCCGCTGCACTGCTAGCTCCTGCGGCTAATCCTATTGTTACTGGACACATATTATTCTTTCTCCTTTTTGGTTATTGTAAATTCATAGAAGGGGTGGTCAGAGAATTTATACTCTTGCCCCATCTCCGCACCACACCACTTAAGCCAAGCGATGGCTGCTTTATTATCTTTGTGAACAAAGTTCTTTGCTCTTGTGTATGACTCAACGAGTGTGTTAACCACAAACCTAGAGCCTCTTATAAAATCGTATTTGCAATCAACCACTGAATCTGTTGATAGCATCCATATATACCCATCACCCTCAAAGTTGAGGGAACCAGTTCCAAACATACAGAACGGTACATCATACGGATCGAACACTGTGTAAGTCACCGTGTCGGCACCTAGTGCTACTTCCAAAGCTTCCTTCGGAGTGTAACCCATGCACTCACACTCAATCTTATCTACCTGCCTCATGAACGGATAGATGTGTTCTATGTCGTCCTCAACGGACTCACACATATAAATCTTACCTTGTTGATAGATTTTCTTACGCATAGCGTGATGATCTGGAGTGCATGAATGATTCAAACTCTGCCGATTGAAAGTTAGATGGCAAAGCTGAATCGTTCTCAATACTTATTTTAGTATCCTGTGCTTTCGTAAGAACAGGGAAACGATAGAACCCGCTGTCTAAGTTAAGAGTTCCTATTGTAGTGGAACCCACAACATCAGGAGTAAAGATATTCTCATAGGTATCACGGAACTTAGGAGTCACCTTGACCTTAAAGAAAGCCGTATTGTCAAAGTATATAGAGCCATTGCGTATCAACAACTTAGCGGCATTAGATGGGCTTGTGCTGTTGCCCGCCTTGGCTTTAAATAGTTGCTCAGAGAAGGTGTACTTCATGGTATAAGAGATGCCTACCCATACATTTGTATCTATATCATTACCAGCAGTATCAACATCGTTAACCGCTTGTGTAAGAGTAACAGTGGCTCCTGAGTTAGTAGCATTGAGCTTGAGTCCGTCTGTCGTGTAAACCTCTACAGAGTTGTCTGCTGGGGTGTATGGTAGGGTGATTGTAGAGGAGCCATGTGTAACAGTCTTAGCTACTCGCATATCAAGGTGAGTAACGTAACCAGCAGCATCCTTTAAGCCAGACTCTAGAGGCATCTCAATGAGATTAGTTTCGGTTCCATTAGTCATGACTGCGTATAGAGTAGACTCAATGAACTCAATACCTCGTATCTCCCCTGTAAAGGTAAACTTAGACCAAGCACTTAGGACTTTCTGGTTATTATTCCAGAAGTAATTGTAGATATATAGGGAGCCTTTCTCTTCACCACTGAGTAACACAATCATATCCTCGGAGGTAGTCCCTGCCATATCAATAATGTTACTAGGAATGTAAGCGGGAACGTGTTCAGTAACCTCAGTGGAATCGTAATTATCCGTAGAGGCATTTACAGTGAACTCTCTCATCCCCGTAAAGGCTCCACGAGTGAACGGGAAGTAAATATAAGAACCTAATGGTAATGGGTCTACTTGGTCTTCAAAGCTGAAGTTAGTAATAGGGGTGATGCTGACTGTCTTAGGGGTCAACACATCGCCACCCTTGAGAACGAACTGTCCATTCTCTGAGAATAAAATAAGATTCTCTTGGAAGCCTTTAGCGGACTTAAGGTTAGTCACTCGACTACTTGCTACTGATATGTCAATAGGGTCGGAGTCTAACAAAGTAGTTACTGTAGTGCGTCCAAAGTTATACTCCAGATTTCCAGAAGTATCTACAGCACCTAGTCCACTTTCAGATAGAATGACATTTTCTCCGCTAAGAAAACCCAAGCGATTCTTAAAGAAGAATATATTTGAAATTCTGTTAGCGACAAAGGAGGGGAGTGGATTAGTTATGTCGTCCCCCGCAATTCGTTCGCTTAGGGAGATGTCCTGTAGTTTAAAAGAATCGACTGCATCGTTTATAAGCAATAAAGGCATTGATGTAGGTTCAACTCCTTTAGATATACCAAAGCCAACTGTCTCTACCCAGCTTCCTTCACCAAAAGACTGTCCGTTAGCTGTTTCAAACTTAACATAGTAGTCGTCTGCGCTTATTTCAGCGTCTCCTCTTACCTTTACTTTAAAGTTATTGAAGCATTTGAAAGGTAGGGAAGATATTGAATCTACTTCCTTGTGTACTGCCTGTAACCCGCTGTCAGCTAAGGAATCGGTTGTAGATATTGCCATCGAAGTGAGTGCTACATCTGCAACTATCTTTATAACACTGCCGCTCCTAGATGCTGTAAAGTAATTGTTTATTACAGTGTTGTTATTAATCCTCGTTACCAAATCAGCCGCGATTAAATTTGTATTCGCATTTGTGCCAGATGAACTGGAGCCAGAGGAATGAGTAACGGAACTTGATACACTTGTTCCTGAACCAGTGCTTGTACTTGCTGTAACTGTAGGTGCGTTAGAGTTTGTGGTTGTGGTACTAAGCAGACTGCCTACCCTGCCACCGCTGTTAGTATTAACAATAGTGGTTACACTACCTCCGTATCCAGCATAGTCGCCACGATTAACAACAGATACAGAGCCTACACGTCCGTTATTATTAGCCTCCATATTTACTTGGAGAGTAGCGTGACTGTAAACCCCATGAGTTGACTGAAGCTGTATGGTAGCCGTTCCTACCCCGTAACCTGCCCCTTTTTCGTTTACTGTGACGCTTCCTACTCTGTATCTTTTTGTCATATTAATGTAATTAATCGCACCAATACTGCTAGTGTTGTAAGAGTAATTATAACTAGACATATTCACCGTTAAAACGGCTGGTGTAGTTACTCCTCCAGTGTCAGCGGTATTTGCTGTTAGAGTAATCGTATAACTTTTATCATAAGCCCCTTGACTAACGAAAACTAAACCTTCGGTTTCTAGCTCGTCTGTGTTAACCGACTGAGACTCAACGCTGTGATTAGTGTTTAACAAGAACGAAGAGTCAGCAACAGTTACAGCCTTTAATATGTTTCTTGGATTAGTTGTATCTAGGTATGTGCTACTTACTGGATAACCTGTCGCAACATACGTCGTAGTATTTCCTGCAGAAGCGGTGTTGTGTGCTGTAACTTCGGCAGAGGTAAATGACTTTTTGTAGATGTTAGTGCCTACTTGTATAGTGGCTTCATTACCTGTTGTTATATTGTAGGCGTAAAGACATATCCCGTCATGAATAACCACATACTTCTCAGAGCCATTTCGATTGATAAAGTGAACAAAGCTATTAGCATCAATAGCACTCGAAAGTAACTTACCAACGTGCCTAGTATTAGGGCGTTTCTTAAGTCCATCCGCAACAGAGCTAAGAGCGTTTTCCTGCTCCTCACATTGACCAGCAAAGCGAGTTGCGTCTGGTTGTTGAGATACCCCTTGGATGAGGTTAGGGACTGCTGTGTTAATTAAAGGCATTATTAAATATCGTAGTTACGGTTTAAACCTATTCTTGTGGCTGCATCAAAGTTGTCAAATATAGTTCTATCAGAGCCTCCATAGTCGGACTCCTCGAGTCGAGAACGCGCTTGGTATTCATCGCGCGCTATCAATGCTTCAAGCTCTCGCGATCCCACTACCCGTCCTTGAAAAATTCTAGAGGCACGTAGTGTAATATATCTACGCGCTTCTTCTGGAAGAGAGTCCCAATCAAGTAACCGCATTAGGTTGACCTTGATACTCTTTGTAAATGTGGATGTGTTGTTGGTGCGGTCAAATAAAGATGAACCTCTTTGTACTATGTCTAGCGATTTATCATCAGCGTCTACTTGAACTGCGTCCGTAGGAACAGTGATGCTTCCATCGACTGGAGATAGGGTGACATTCTTCTCAGAGTTGAAGTGCCAGCCCTCTGATTGTATCTCTTTGCTTACTTCATTCAAAGCAGATAGAGCAGTGGTTGCACTTACAGGTAAAGAACCTGTTAATGAATTGATGGGGGACTCACCGATGTGACCCAACATCACGTTAACGGATTCTAGTTGAGAAGTTAAAGTTGCCATTATTTGCCTTTCTTTTTAGGGAAACCCTTTTTCATGTTGCTGTAAGACTTATTGCTTACGGTTGATTTACTCTTGGGACGACTGATTCCAAGCTTACGTCTGCGGTTGATATTTTCGTATAAACTCATATTAACATTTCCATTAATAAAAAACCCCACCCCCATTTGGGGGCAGGGCTTGATTAATTATTAAGCAGGCTTCACTGCAACAGCACACTCAGGACGGAGAACTCCGTGACCCATTGCGTACTTAGCAACGAAGAGCGTGCCTTGACGCTCGATTTGGTATTCGCTTTCAGTAGCAAGATCAAGAAGCTTGACCGTACCGATTGCTTCCTTAGTACCGCAAAGCATGCCGTACTCAAGGGTTGGTCCAGAACCAGTTGTCAATGGAGAGAAGTCTCCGTTGTAACCACTACCACCACTGAATACAGTGTTGTTGGACGAGCCATCACCAGTAGCGACAGCTGAGTCATCACCTAATTCAGCGATGTCAACAAGGTGGTTGCTCTTTACGAGACGGATACCAGCAACGCTTGCAACAGTACCAGCATTGACGTTACCGCCAGAACCAGTGTCCTTGTTGATAGCAACGTTGTCAGATGTTAGCAACTTGTAGTAAGTAGCTGGAGCAAGGATCGCGAAGCGACCTTCATCTGGAGCATCATTCTTGTCAAGTGTTTCAGCAACAGCGTATAGAGCATCGATGATGCCAGCAGCTGTGTTTGTAGTAGCACCAGTGATGCTTGTACCAGCAGGGGTGTTGGTCAAGTTAGCACTGTCTTGTGAAGCAGCATAGAGAGTCTTCATCGTTGCGATGTCGAAACGTTTTGCTAGAGCCTTACCAAGTTCAGCAGCGTAGATGCTACGAACGTCATAATGCTTTTTGAGTTCATCAATGTTTGCGATGAATGTCGAAGAAACAAGAACGTCATCAATAGTGATGATCTTCTCGTTCATGCCAATGTTGGATAGGTATCCAGTTGACGCTTCGACGATGTTTTCGCCTACGCTGTGATATTTAGCAGTAGCTATTCCAGAAACTGGGAACTGTGCAGATTTCCCTGAAGAAATCGTGCGAAGCATGTGCAGTTCTTTCATGACGTTTGTCTCAGAGAAACTCGTAAGAATTTCACCAGAGAAAACTTTTAGAAAGAGTGCATCATTGTCAGACCCACCTTGGATTAAACCACTACGAGTTGGGGAGAAGTCTCCGTTTGCCATAGTATTTTCCTTTGTTTATTTATTGATAGAAATGAGAACAGAATGTTCTCGTTAGTTTTGTGGTCTTTCAGTCCGTGTATATTTTACGATCAGTGAGTTGTCTGACGTATCAGGCTCAGTCGCTACTTTAAACTTAGAGTAGAAATTATTTTTTATGCTTGTTATGGAAGTCGAAGAGTATCTTTACCTTCTCCTTCAAGACCTCGATGCTGTAGTGCATCTTAGACAGTATGATAACTAGCGTAATAAATCCGATTAGTATTGGCGTTACTACCGAAGCAATTTGTAATGCCAATTCCATAAAATCATTTTACTTGAGATGATCCAAAGTAGAACCCTACAATGGCAAGCATGGATTGCCGAACCTCTGGAAGAATAACAAATCCTTCTAGAGAGTTCCATCCTCCTCCCCCTATACCTAAGAAACCAAGCAACCCTCTGGGTGCTGACTTCTCGACGGTAACGGGAGTGTCTAAGAGTGACAGAATGAATGGAGCTAGAATAACAGCGAAGAGTACAAACAATACGAACGTACGTCTTACCCACACACCGCCTCTTGTTGAAGCTTGCTGTGCGGACTCATCGGCTGCTTTCTGTTTAGCCAACTGCATCTCAAGGAGACGAGTTTGTGATTCAGCTTGGGAAGCGAGCATCTTCATAACGAAGCCGCTCAAACCACCACCAAGCATTGCTATTAGTTCCATACTCATAATTAGAATGCGTTAGAGACAGCGATGCGCTTCTCGATTTGTTCACGGTATGCTGGGTCGTTCTTATACCTTGGGTCTTGCATAGCCTCTACCATAGAAGCTGCGGAACCAAATGACTTAACACCACCCGTGCCTGATGTAGCACCTTGAGCAAGGTTGGGAGCTTTGCCTCCAGCCCCTAAGAACTGAGCGTACATACCTTTCACGGCAACACGTGCTTGTTCAACAGAGCCTCTTTCAACAATATCGTTGTAAGCTTGTAGGTCTCCGTCAGCTAGATTCTCTCCAGCCCATTCGCTCATGGCTGCATAGTTTGCATTACCACCGATGGACTCTTGAATCTCTAGAGCTGATGCCGTGGAGATAGCTTCTTGTCCATGAATGTAAGCCTCAACGAACTCACGCGGAATACCCGCCTTATCAAGCTCTATGAAAGCTTTGTCAGATAGCTTACCAGTTTCTGTAAACTCTTCTGTAGCTTTTTGTACAGCGTTACTAGTGCTTGTGTTGATTGGCTCAGGAGTTTCTTCGCCTTCTGCTTGATCTTCATCTTTAGTGGTTTCCTTCTTGGATTGTTTTTGTTGTAGCTCTTTATAAGCCTTTGCTAAATCTTCTGGGTTTTCAAACTTTTCATCTAGCCACTCAGGACGTTCAGAAGTCTTTTCGACTTCTTGTTTGCCCTCGTCAGCACTCGACTCTATAGTCTGACCCCGTTGTTGAGCAGCTTCGTCTTGCATAGCTGCTTGCTTCTCAAGAGATATATTCTCTTCGTTTGTGTTCTCGCTTACTGTTACTGACTGATAATTAGCCATAGTTTACTGTTCCTCTCTCGCTTCTGGTTGTTGTAGTTTTGCTTCTTCTGACATAGCCTTGATACCTGCTGGTCCAAGTTTCTCTGCCATCTGCATTTGTTGAGCTTGCTGGGCTTCCTGCGCCATCTGCTCTTGGTCTTTAATTAGACCGCTTGTTTTAATGCCGAGCGATGTAGCTCTGCGTTTAAAGTATTCTTCTACGTTAATAAATTGTTGTACAGCTTCTGGACCCACAACCTGAGCTGCTCCCGCTAGGAACATATCTAGCTTCTGTAGGTCGTTACCTCTACCTAATGCTTCTACACCAGTGATGATAACAGGACTCACAACCTTCTCAGGTAACTTAGGTAGAGACTTGTTCTTGTTCATGATGGTCATCAAACGATTGACCATAGGTAGCTGCATCTCAGTGCTTAGTAGAGAGTAGAGACCACCGATAGCAGACTCTAGTTCTTGTCCAAGCATACGAATCTCTTCAGCTGTCACACGCTCTGCGTTACGAACAACACCAGAGGTAAGTAGGAACGCGTGTCCCATACGCTCTTCAATTTTAGCCATGCTCTCTTGCACAACTCTGAAGTCATTGAACTTGTTTAGTTGTAGAACTGACACATCCTGAGCATTGCCTTGAGTGATAGCACCGTTAGGAGACTCAGCTAGAGTTCTTGCTCTGGTAGTTCCATTAGGATTGACCATGAACAATACTTTGGCTGCTGCTGAGCTGCCTTCGACAAGTGCTTGGGTAAGTTTCTCAAGAGACTGTAAGTCACCCAAGTATTCTTCTACGTACCCTCTGCCGTAATCTTCTCCGTCAATGCGAGAGAACCTTAGAGGAATGAAAGGGTTCTTATCTAAGGGGTATGATCCTTCGGAGGAAGGAATCATCTCTCCATTAATCTCTTGCCATACATACCACTTGTCGCTCTTACGACACACAGCTGTGTATAAACAAATCTCTTCGTCTGGTGACTCCATGTCTTGGACACCAACAAGACTCTTCATCTCATCTGTCAGTGACATATAAGATAGGTCTTCCTTAGTGCATATATAAATCACGTTGCCCATTGAGTCACGCTCTACACAGAAACGATCAAGATGGAACACACGAAGACCTGAGTCATCTGGTAGATATATAAGTGCGTTACCTGTGATGATAAGATGTTTAAGAGCTTCGTGAATACCTGTGCGGTAAGTGTTGCCACTGATCTCATCCATCACTGCTTCCTCTACTTGTTGTAGCGAGGACTCTATCTCAGTGATGAGTTCATCAGGTGCGCCTTCAGCACGTAGCTGATACTCATCTATCTTTAAACGAAAGAACGGAGCGTTGGGAGGTAGAAGTGCCAACAGTAATTTAGAAGCGAGGTTGTTTACTCCTCTTGCCCCAACGCCCTGAAATGGTGTATCCAAACGACTGTGAGAACCGAAGCCCTCATCTGGCATGACGTATGGAAGTGTAAGTTTTGCTGCTTTTCTAGCCCTGTCCAAGTAGGTGTATCGTTTACCTTCAAGGGATTGATATAATGATTGGGCAGATTTGTTACTCATAAATTTATTAGTCCTCTCCGACTTCTAGGGGTGAATAGGTATCAACAGTAGCCGACTCTTCGGACTCGTCGAGGTCATAATCATCAACATCTAAAGCCCACATACCGTCAGCCGTAGGGACTGGCTTAGTCAACCAGCGGGTTCCCTTGCCATCAGTCCAGTAGGAGAAGTTAAGGTCTTTGCCTTCTTCGTCGGCTCGCTCAATGGCGGCTTCTTCGCTTGCGTAAATTAGATACATTAGTAGATGTCGTATTGATTGTTAATGTTAGCTTCGATGGCGGGACGGTTAGCCGTCTGGTCGGAGGTATATACAATTATTTCGTTTATGGGCTGGGAGTAAAAAGAAGCAGCCCGAAAAGTAAAATTACAGCCAATTCTAAATTTTCTTGTGCCCGTGCTTGTTTGATTTGGGGATACCATAGAACTTGAGGCAGCCGCAGTTCCACCGTCCCTCGAAATAGAAGCGTTGGGGAAAGTACTAACTAATGATACTAGAGCTTCGCTACTTGTCACACTTGTAAATATACCAGTCAAAGCGCTGTTACCTTTACTTTGAGTTAGGAGCCCTACAGTGTCACTATAACCATTTAGAGTTAACACCCAACCCCCATAACTTGTGCTATTTGAAACGGTTGCCCCACAAGAAAAGGCGGCTGTTTGACTAGCCGCAATATGTGGAGTTAATACAGTAAACAAAGAGAGTTGTGGTACGTTACAAATGTCGGAGTTAGTTGTCTCAAGGAAAGTATCAGTCCCATCAAGGAAATCTATTCCTCCTGTTACCAAAGAACCAGCATCAACAATCTTAGGTTGGCTTCCAGCAGTCAACTGTGTAGCATCACTGCCGTTACCTGACTGGTCATACCAAGTCTCTACAAAGCCGTCCACTGTGTCGTCATACGCAGGGATACCAGTGATGCTGTAGGCTTCACCGATATTAGCTTCAATGGCTGTGCGGTTGTTTGTTTGGTCAGTGTCGTAAATGATAATTTCTTTTACTGTGCCTTCTAGGAAACTTAAATCCCTTCTTGCTCCAATTTGATTAGCAACGGTTGAAACATTTGCCTCTCCTTGATTTGCGTCTGGAATTCCATCAACAATTAAAGAACTGTTAACAAAGGATGTTACATTTGGGTCATTTGTTGTTCCATCGTGCAGAGCCGTAAATAGTGTTAATCCAGATGTGCCACTACTATTATCAATGTCGATTGCATTAGTAGTATAATACCACCTTGTTTGAATATTTCTAAATCCTATACCTCTATTGTTGTCAGAATTTCCTAGCGTGAAGTCATTGGATGAATCTTGTCCGTCCTGAAGAGAGAAAACGCAACCCGCTTTATTTTGAAAGCTAATATCACTAGTTAAAGAAAAGAAATCATTACTACCATCGAACTCAAGACCACCGCTAGTATTTAAAGCTCCAGCACTAACAATTACAGGTTGGTTTGCAGGTGTAGCTTGAACTGCGTGGTGGTCGTTACCTGATTGGTCGTACCATTTGGATACGAAGCCAGTCTTTGGTAATACCTTAATTGAGTTAAATGTAATTGTTCCACCGCTTGAGGCTATGGCAGTCATAGCAAAATAACCAGCACTACCAGTTAAATTAAGCGTAATGTCTTGGTTGTCTCCGTTGCTAATAGATGAACTACCAACGGTAGTATTAGTGTTAGTCGTCCGAACCCTCAGCGTTCCTGCACTATCTAAACCAGATACTGAGATATTAAGAATTACTTGGTCACCCGAAGAGCCTAAGAAGTGATGAGCGGGTTTCTCTCTAATTAAACTTGCCTCTCCCGTAAATGAAATGGTAGCTGTTGTGGCTGTAGAAGATTGAGAAGTAACACTACCAGTTCCTACGGCATTTGCAAAGTTAGGTTGTTCATTCCATCCTACCTGAGCGTCAGTAACAAAAGCCAACAAGGTTCCATCAGTAACCTGAGTCGCTGTGAATCCTTGCACTGTGTCATCGCTAGAACGTCTTACATCAACGACATTACCTGTGTAGTTCTTACTAAGGTTACGTAGTGAGTAAGCCGCCTTTGCGGGTATTACTGAGCCTGTGCGTCCGTCATCTGTGAGTGCCTGTATGTCCAGTGGTAGGACTGTCTGAGTATTTACCCAGTTCTTGAGTGTACCATTAGATACCTCCTTGGCTAAGAAGTCACGCTCGTGGTTGTCACTAGCACGACGAACACGGACAACCTTGTTGTTACCCGCTTTGTCGTTAAGGTCACGTAGCGAATATGCTGCTGCTGCCCCACCAACTACTTTACTTAGTAGTGGACGAGACTCACCCTTGCGGTCTGAATCTATTACTTGTGCTGTGCGGTCTACTGTGACTGTCTCTGTTAGCGGAAGCCCAGTAATAGTCCAATATACAGTCGAAATCTTCCAAGGTCTGTCCGAACCATTCGCACCGTCAAAACATCCCCACGTTTCAGAATCCGCAATCGCATAATCATAGCCATTTGTCTCGTTGAAATTACAGGGGAAAATTGTAACCCCGCCTCCCACTTTAGTCCAAGTGGAATTTCCAGTAACAGGAGCCGTAGTATTATATACTCCATTAAACTCAGGTTTATTTGGAACGGTTACTTGGATTGAGGTAGTATCGTCAGTAAGAGGGGCTGCGCCCGCTGTCACCGACATAGTTCTAACACCAGCAAACTTATCAGTATTGATATGTATTGTATCGGTGGCTCCACCTTGAACTCGTGTTAGAACTCTATCTGCCATATTATTAGTAGTTCAAGTTTGCGCCAGAACCAGATGAACCTGTGTTAACAGTTGCCCTACGAACCGTTAAGGCTGAAGTACCGCGCTTCTTACCTGAACTACTACGGTTCTTAAGAGATTTGTTCTCTACAACCTTAGCCGTCTTGGTAGGTGGGGGAGGAGGTGCTGGTGGTGGAACTGGGTCTGGGATTTTGGGAGCTGATGTACACATGGTTTTATTATTCCTTTGGATTTAATATATTATCTTGTTGGTTAATTAGATGGTGTTTTAAGAACCTAATCACTGAACGCTGACCATAATGGTACATCATCTCATCCTTACTGTTTTCAGGAGAGAACTCCTTAACTGCAAAGATGGCATCTAGTTCTGTGACTAAGGTGCTAGAGATCGGTGGCAAAGTTTCACCACGACCTTTCATATAGTTGTCACTCATCCCCTAACTCCTCTAATACTTGTTGTTTGTCTTGGCACATAACGGTGAAACCGTTTCCAGCATTCACGCCAATGACATTAAAATTAACATACTCCTCCGCTTCCTCGCTAGTCATCTTGTCTCTAACTCGAAACACATTAACCATTTGGTAGTAGTCGTAGACTATCAAACCGTTCTGGTCTAAGCCGACGATGGCTGTATCTAATCCATCAAATCTAACTGCTCCTTCTGCTATCATAGGTCATCAAGCTCCTTTGGAAGTTCGCCTCTCTCTATTGCATCCAGTGTTTCGACGAGGCACATAGCGTTCCAGATCACAGCACCGCCATGATCTTCTTTAGTGTCCTTCTCCATGAGCTGCCATAGATGACGATACAAAGCATCAATGTAGCGAGAGACTGGTATGCCCTTCTTCCAGTTGTCTCGTCCATACTTAGTAGCTCCGTCCTCGAACCGTTTGGCTACGGCTCTGAGTGCAGATACAGGCATGAGGCTAGGCATTCCTTTACCGCTCATCGCGTCACGCACTGCACCAGTTTTAAACTCAGAGCGTTTGCCTGAGTCTGGTAATGTTGGGGGTTGTTCAGTTTTCATAGTCAGGTCTCCAGTTTAGTTTCTCTTCGTGTGTGTGTAATATGCGAGCAAGGATAGCGTTCGTAGTGCAATCATCCTCAGTCTGACCTGCCGACAGGAAGGCATCAAGAACAGAGTTCCATGTAGCTCCTTTATCTTTCAGCCATTTGGTTGTCTTCTTAGGTCCGAACCCTACAGCTCCCTTGAAGTTATCAGCAACGTCACCCACCATTGTCTGATACTTCAACCAGTAGGCTGCGTCCTCTTCTGTGATAACGTGCAATGAACCTTCCCTGAATAGATTGCAAGGAATGGTCAGGAAGTCTTTGTCTACTGACCAGATCACCGTGTTCTTATCTTCGACGGCACGTATAGCCAGAAGGTCATCTGCTTCCAGTGTCTCCACAATCTCTGCATCATAATTATCCATCAGGTATTGCCTACAGAACTTGAGTCCAAGAGGTTTACGTTTACCTACACGATTAGCTTTGTAATCTGGATAGACATCCAACCTGAAGTTGTTCCTGCCTGACAGAGCTACATAAGTTTCACCGCAGTGTGTATCCCTTAAGGCTTGTTCAATGAGAGTCTCTATAGAATCTCCCATGTCTCTCTCGCTAGAGTGAAGAGTCCATGTGTCTTCATCCCACTTAATGGGGATTTCTGAAACAAAAGCAGCCTTGTAAGCTACTTCGTCTCCGTCAATTAATACTGTCTTCATTTGGTTTCGGTAGTGTGTAGTGTGAACATGTTAGTAGGTCATCAACGTGTACCTTAGTAAGTAAGTCCTTACGTCCGACACGTGAGTATAGGTTATACATACACTCAGCAGGACTGAGTACGTAGTCATCCATGTCCACTAGGTTATCAATTAGTTCGCATAGGCTGAGGCGTTTAACAACTAGGTATTTATCCTCTCGCTCGAAAGCGATGTAGTCAGCCTCGTTGTAGACCCAACCCTTGCGTCCTTGTACGTTTTTTAATTCTAGCCATACTCGTTTGGCATCAGGAGAAGCATCCCCTCTACGGGTACGTCCTCTCGACTTAACGTCAACTCTACCACTCAGGTCTACGTGATAGTCTATCCCTTTGAACTGCTCTGCTAAACTTGAAGGAGTTGCTGTTCCCCCAATCTTATCTATAAGAGTAGCAAAAAGATTCTCTGCCCGCTCTCCGTTCTGACTGCACCTGCCCGTGTGATCGTGTTGATTTCTGTATGTCATATTTAGTGGGTCTCAGCCCAGTTGTTTCCCACTTTGTATTCGCCATCTACTCGGCAGCGAAACTTAAGATAATCACCCGCTTGCCTGATAGACATCTCAGCGATTCTGCCATACTCATCTTCTCGTCCTTCAATGACCTCCGATTGGATTTCATCGTGGATGTTTCCGACGAACGCAAAGTCCTTGCCGTGTACCCAACCCGCATTAGTCAGGTTATAGTATAGGTAACAACTTGTTGTCTTCATGAGGATAGCACCACAGCTTTGTAGTAATAGGTTCAGTGCTGAGTGGCTGGAGCGTACGTGCAGCCTCCTACCATCAATAGCCTTCAGATACTTCTGCCCTTCAGCTACCTTCTTCACATCCTTTAGTAATCTATCGAGAGCTGGGAGTTTACTGAGGAAGCGTTTACGTAACTGTCCTCCTGCTTTAACTCCACCACCTATCATCTCCCCCAAAAGTTGGTCTCCACATCCATAAAGATATGCATAGATAAATCGCTTCGCCTCTGGGCGTGTGGCTAGTCCCGCTGCTTTCTGATTAAGTGTGTGGATGTCGCCATCAATAACTTCCTTAGCGTAGGCACCTTTGTCATACGGTGTGAGGTAGTGACCAAGACAACGTAGTTCTAATCCAGAAGCATCGAAGCCTACAAGCTTGTAACCTTTCCTAGCTCCAAACAAAGCACGGCACTCTTTACCATACTCTGCTCCTGTTGCTGGTACCTGTGCTACGTTAGGATGCCTGTGACTGCAACGTCCAGTGACTGTCCCGTTGGTAACAACCTGTCCCCTCATCACTCCATCCTCTGCTAGCTTGAGCCAAGCCTCTTGACCTTCGGCTACCTGACCAAGACGTTTGATACATAATAGATATTGGAACAGTATGTCAGCTTCTGGTTTACCTATACCTTTGAGAACTGTCTCATCAATCTTAGGCTTACCTGATGCAGTGAATAGCTTAGGCTTCCACCCATACTTCTCCGTTAACCGTTCGGCAATCTGGTCACGTGATGCAGGATTGAACAACACCTTCTTAGTGGTGAACCCATCCTTCTTCACATCTACTGGTTTGTATCCAGCTTCCGTTGCTTGCTTCTTAGTCTTCCATATTTTTCCGTCATCAGTTTTCCAGACTGGCGTCTTGGTTGAAATATCTTTTGGAGGAAATGATTCCTGTAACTGTTTCTCTAGGTCAGCGCGCCTCTGCATTATATCACTGGTCAACGCGCGGCATCCATCTGTATCAAACTTCCAGCCGTGTACCTCTTGCATCTTCATTAACTCAGCGAACTTGTGTTCGATCTTCATCATTGTATCTGCTGGCTTAGAAGACATGAGATGTTTATAAAGTGTGAACGTGACAGCTACGTCCTGCTCACAATAATCTATCATCTCTCTCGTACACACAGACCAATCGGTTGTGTCCCCGTAGTCTCCCTTCAAGGCACCGAGCCGAACGCCCCATGCTTTAAGCGATTGTCTGCCAATCAACTCTCTAGGGAACTCTGGCTTTTGTAAGTCAGTAGCTCTGACATCACCAAACATAGCGGATGCCATTACTAGTGTGTCCCTTACCGTTGGGAAAATAATAGTAGGGTGCAGCTTCTTAATAGCTGGGATGTCGAAGCCAATCACGTTGTGACCAATCACTTCGTCATGTTGCACAAGGTAAGCAATACCTTCCTTAACACCATCACCACTGAAAGAGATACACTTACCATCATCTTCGGATAGAACAGAGATACAATGTATCTTGTCCATACCCTCTAATGTGACCCAGTTGTCTACTGCTGTAGTTTCTATATCGAAGTAAGCTCTCCTCATAATCCTGCCTCCATCTCTGCTTTTACTTTGTGCCAATACTCTAGTGTGTTTCTATTAGACATGCCTTTGGGTCCTCCATTGTGTAGACGTGCGTACTCTTCTAGGGTGTGTAGGCGAGCGTACCTATTCCAGTAAGCCCGCATCACTCTTACTGATCTGTCAACGTATAGACAGTTGTATGTCCACGTGCCTCTGATGCCTGAGTCTACGAAGTAGTTGTATGAGATTTGGAATGGACCAATCTCTTGGTATCTTCCTACAGCATAAGTTGGGTTAGCTTCTCCACCTGTCTCTATCTTCATGATGGCTGAGATAAGTAAGCCTACCTCAGTCTCTGTTGGTTTAGAATGGTTCATCGATACCCCCCATAATGGCGATACTTTTTGTTGGGTCGCTTGCGCTGTCATCGTTAGTAGTAGGCTGATTATCATCAGCACCGAAGTATGTGTTTTGTTCATGTAATCTTCCTGTGTGTTTGTTGTATTCTAGAGTGCAAGCAACGCCTGTCTCTCCGCTAAATCTATTCTTGAGTACGCGTATGGTAGTCTGGTTCTTAACCTCTTCGTCTTGCTGGTTTCTTTCTAAGCCAATGACCATGTCACTGAGTTGTCCTAGTCCAGCGGAACCTCTGAGGTGTCCAAGAGTTGTCTCTCTTCCTTCCTCAAATCCTCTGCCCTCTGGTCTCTTCAAGTGCGATACAAGAATCATTCCCACACCTATCTCTTCAACAAGAGAACGAAGCTTAGTCATCAGCATGTCCAACATCTTACGCTCGTCACCTTCTTGACCACTGACACATATCGATACGTGATCTAAGAATATCCACTTGCATCCAAGACCTCTGTTCATGTAACGGATACGATTAATAAGGTTGTCTGATTCAATAGAACCCCAGTGGTCATAGGTAACAAAGTTTCCACTACCTACTGTGGCATCGAACGCCTTCTTGAGTTCTTCTTCCTTAACCTCAGTGCCAAGGTGCAGTGTCTTATCTATAGCTAGACCCATGATGCCTTGAGCTGAACGCTTGATGCTTTCTTCTAGTGCTATATATCCTACCTTCTCGTTGTTCTTGATTAGGTGGTAAGCAATCTCACGGCACACGGCAGACTTGCCAACACCACTTCCAGCAGCGAAACAAACGATCTCGCCAACGCGTAATCCTCTAGTAATTTTTGTCAGTCCAGCAAAGGGATACTCTGCTGAGTCTACTATCTCTGTCTTGCTGACGATGTCCCACATGTCCTCACCCGCGACGATACCATCTGGTCTGTACTGAGTAGCATCCCAGAATGACTGGATGATTTCACTACCTCTATTCTCCATCAACAATTCGTTGGGGTCTTTAGATGGTAGGTTAGCAATGAATGCCTTACCAACTGGCAACACTGCTGCACATTTTCTGGATGCTGCAACACCTACCTCATCCATATCAAACATGAGAACAATCTCATCAAAGTTATTGAGATACTCTAGGTTGTGCTTGATGGCAGCCATAGCTGACTGCGCTCCTGATGGCACACTGACTACCGCCCACTTACCGTTGAAAGCTGAGGACACACTCATCGCATCTATCTCTCCCTCTGTGATGGTGATGCGTTTACCTTTACCGAACAGGTGCATACCAAAGAGCGTACGCACTGTGCCTACTGTCTCAAAAGATTTATCTGGATACCGTAGCTTCTGTCCTACTAGTTTACCTGAGCTGTCTCTGTAGTTAGCTATCTGGCAAGCCTTTGATCGGTGGTCACCCACTGTGTATCCGTACTTCTTACAAATTGATTGGGGTATGTTTCGCTTTACTAAATCTTGGTAGTCTCCTTGGATTGGTGTCATGTTAATTGTGTGTGTTGTTGTTGGTGTGTGTTGTTTGTTGCTCGGTTTGAACATCCCGCAGCTGAAACATTTTGTGCTGCCATCCTCGTTTTCACATAGGGCATCACTGCTTCCGCAATCAGGACAATTCGTGTGTGTGTTGATTGTTTTTAAGTCGTCCATTCTTCTGGTATACTGGGTCCTTGGCACCAAGGTATGTTGTTTTTGTCAGCCCAATCAGCGTAGCTTGTCTTGCTACCCTTATAGATTTTACCCTTCGCTCTTTGGAACACGAAGCGTAAGTCTATGTCTGGGTGTTGTTGCTTTACCCACTCATGCTTCTTACGGTCGGCTGTTGTTAGTCTACCCTTGACCTCAAGGATGACACCGTTCGATAAGAAGAAGTCAGGTGTGTACTTACGTTTCTTCTCAGGCTCTATGAAAGAGATTCTGTCTATCTCATAGGCGTAGTGAACACCCTCCCTCGAAAGAGAGGATGCCACACGTTGTTCAAAGCCTGATCTAAAAGTCCCCATCACCCACTACAGATTCGAGAGACTCACCACCGCTAGAGAAACCTTCTTCTTCAGCTGTAAATCCAAACGATGAAGCTCCTGCGCCCGAAGCACTAGGTGCTACAAGCTCGATGATTTGTAGGGCTTTGAGTTGGAGGCTTATACCGAACCCAAGGCTTGGGCTATACCAAGTGTATGGCTTGATTGCCATCTTCACTTTAGAACCACCACCTACTTCAACGTCACAAGCTTTACCTTGAGCATCGAAGAGTTTAATGTTGAACTCATACACCTCACCAGTGCGGGAGTTCTTACTCTTAGCTTTTTGTTTACTGCGAATAATCCACTGACCATCTTCAGTTTGTTTAACAGGGAATGCATCGCAAACACGAATCTTTTTACCTGTCTTCTTTTCTTCCATCTCGTGAGCTTGGTCACGGATAGCCGTCATCTGAGAGGTGAACTCTTTAGCTTCACCTTCTGTTACTACGATGTCACAAGAATATGCGCCATCAGGATCGAACGTAGTGTTCGGTTTATTTACGTGTGGGTAACGTGCTGTACCCACCATTGTTGTTATGGTATCATTCATGAGAATATGTACTCCGATTTATATATGTTGTTTATGTTGAATGTCCCCTTCACTGGAAGAGGGTCTAGTTTTACTCCGTGCTTATTTTCTAAAGAGTCTTTCAACTCTTGAAGTAGGTCAGGTGTAAATTGTTTAACGAACACATCACGTATAGTAGCTGCAAGTTCATTGCACTTAGTTGTGTGTGTAGCCATCGAGTCGTGAACCATTGCGAAATCTCTGACATTGAAATTGGTAGCAGACTCATTGACTGTCGAGTGTAAAATTGAGGCATCAAGTGAATGGATATAATTAGGGGATGCACCTTGTGCTTGTCGCTTGGCGCATAGCTTGTCTGTGTCCTCACGAAAGCGTACTCGCATAATCTTGTCACCAAGTTTCGTCTTAATTGATTTAGTTTCCCACTTCATGTAGGACTGGTGACAAGGAAAACCACTCGGTGATACCCAGTAAAAAGGTTTGTCTTCTTGTGCTAAGATACGAGCTGTAGATTGTAACCAAGCCATAGCCTCTCTCGGTTTACCAACGACATCGTTGATGCCTTGCCATACTTTACCAGCTAGGTAAGCAGTAGCTTGAAACTTATCCGTCTCATCGAACGGAACATCTTCTCTCTTGCGTGATGTCTCGCCATACCAGTCGCTGATGTATTGTCGGCATGAGTATAGAGTAGAGCCATAGCTCTGTGTCATTGTCGGTCTCTTACAAGCTGCTCTATCTATACCGTAGGATAACCACTTGTCAGCATAATCAGAGTCTCCATCTTGTTTAAGGAACTCAATAGTTTTGTCCGCTACAATACCGTAGATGTCTTGTGGGTAGTTGCTTGGTGCAACGTTCGTAGCTAAGCAGGAAGGTTCGTCACGTGTAAGAACACCCAACAACTGTAGTCCGTTGTTACTTGCATCCATCGCACACGGAAGGGTTGTCATGAAGCCAACACCTGTAGCCATGTAGTCTGCCCACTCAAAGCAGAACGCAAGGAACTGAAATGGTTCATCGCACTCGCGCCACAAATCAACGTGAGCCATTGGATCTTTGGCTATCTTAAATATATTATGTCGGTTCTCTTCTACCCAATCAACGCGCTGAGTGAATGTTCCTTTGATACCGTAGCAGTTGGCTCCGTGTATAGCTAACCACTCGACATCGTTATCGTCTTTAATTTTTTCACCTCTAGCAAAAGTTAGTAGGCTCTTCTGGAAGTCGGCTCCCATGTGGTTGACGTAGCTAGGCACCGCATAGCATCTGCCCCTGAAGTCTGTCTGGTGTGGAAGGTAGAACTTCTTGTCTCTATATTTCTTAGCAAGCCACTGCGTGTTGAGTACAAGGAGCCGTCTACTCTTTGTAGCTGCGTTGTGATCATAGATTGCAGCAGCTCTACGCTTCCACATCTTCTTCTCAATAGGATCACAATCATCTGACGGGTAGGGTGGTAGCTCTTCGTCTTCCCGTTGGGGAATGCCATCTACATCTATGCCCTGCTCCCAAGTCTGGTGTAATACATTAAGAACTCGTTGGTTAATCTGCCAAGGTGTATTCTGTAACAGATTAACTGCGTTCATAACATCAGTCATAGGCTCTGTGTTCTCACGCAAGAAAGCTTTGTCTCTTGTTTTAATAAACGGTAAGGGTGGTAGTCCAGACTCGATCTCGTATCCACCTGACCACTTGTCTACCCACTGCTTTGGAAAATCTATCAACGGCATCCAGAAAGGACACAACAATTCGTTGTCCTTCATCATGTCTTCAATCCATTCAGATGTCTTGTCTGATGCGGTAACAAATCGAGCGGGTCCTCGCTTGCCTGTTGCTATCATGACGTAATCAATCAGACCTGTTGTAGTTCTGATCGTATCAATTAACACAGTGCCTACGTGTAACTTGATGCGCGTTCCCCAACGCTCCCACTCATCCGTCTCACCCTTTGCGGCTTCACCCTTCTCAGACTTAATCAGGTAGTATCGTTTCTTGCGATAGCTCTCTCTGCGTTTAGCTCCTTGTAGTATGCCTTGCCACTGCGGGTGGTTACTGAAGTGAGCGAACCTAACCTCGTCTTCGACTAGTGCGCCTATGCGTACAGCTGCGGATGCTAGTGTGCGCTTCTGAGTAATAGAATCTAGTATAGATTTAAGAGCTATGAAGGCAGCTGTCTTGGCTGGAAGTTCTTGGAGCTTGTAATAAGCGTTCCCTGCAATGGGTGCTTTCTCTTGTTGTTTCTCCCACGATTCCAGACCATCGACGAGCGGAGGAAGTGCTGCCTTCAGTAGCCGTTGACCATACGGTGTTTCGCATTCGCTTTCCCTACGTCTGCTAGAATCAATCTTAGATCGAAAACGGTTTACACCACCCTCGAGCATATCATTCTCTATCGGACGGTTTTGGGACGGAAACGTCTCACGAATTGACTGCATGGTAGTTTGGATTATTGGGATATGGTTTAAAAAAGGAAGTAATCCCTACGGATTAGTCACGGATATTTAATTATGCAACGGGTTTTGAGTCCGATGGTGTGGTAGGTGTGAGAGGACTCGAACCTCCAAATCATTACTGACAGTAGATTTTGAGTCTACCGTGTCTACCATTCCACCACACACCCACATTTTTGGTGGCAATATAGACACATAAAAGGCACATGTCACTTATTCCTTTTCATCCTGATTGATTAAGACTCTCTCCTGTAGCCTCTCTACTTTCATCCTGAGCTTCTCAATATCTTTATTGAGTAGGTCATTCTGAGTAGACAAGGCATCACAGGCTTTAGTCATGGCGTTGAGTCCTTTGACCAGAACCTTCTCGGTATCTGGACGGAACAGTTGAACGGTTGATTTATTAGGCATTAGTATTTTGCTTACGTTTTTTATTTAGTGTATCGAGCGCATCAAAGACAGCATCTGGAGATAGCTTAGCGTATCGCATGGTGACTTGTATAGACTTGTGTCCCATCCAGCTTTTGACAGCGAGTAGTGGGACGGATGCTTGCACTAAGCGAGTAGCACAAGTGTGTCTACACAGGTGAGGAACAAATTCCTCGTCCTCCATGTAGCCTAGTATATCACGAACGTTGTTCCATTGTGTGCGTATGTTAGATTTTGTGTAGTTGAATAACTTATTATTACGGAATGTAATAGAGGCTACGCTATGATCTATGCTAGGATGGTTAGAGGATGGGTCAAGCCCATTCCACTTATTAGTAATGATTTCCACAACCTCATCCGATAGTGGCACGATACGCATCTCACCATTCTTAGTTCTGTAGTCGTGACCTCTCGCCCATACATACATCTTCCATCTGCCTGATTCCTTCACGACATCTTTGTATTGCACTCGGCATAGCTCGCCCGTGCGTAGACCTGTGTCTATGAGAACCTTAACGAACCCAGCGAAGTCTTCCTGTCCTAGCCTCTTGTTGGTGGACACGATCATCTCTTCCTCTTCAGGCGAGAAGTATCGTAGCCTACCTTCGGATGCTTTGTATCGCTTGAACTTAGGCACGTTACGTATCCACTCCCTGTCGTGTGCATACTTAAGGCATACCATTAGAGCTGACATCTTGTTGTTGATGGTGCCGTTACTGTTGCCTTGGCTCTTCAGTGCCTGAATGATTTCATCAATCACTATGGTATTGATTTCCTCTACCCTAAAGTTGGTGCCTATAATCCGCTGGATTAATTCTACATTACGTAAGGCGTTAACCCCGTTAGCTGTGTCCTTCCAGACCGCTTCGTAAACTGTATCAGTTAAACCTCTTAGGGTTAGGCTCGCATTCTTGGAGCTAAGTATGTGCGTTACGTTAAGACCTAGTTTACTTCTGTGTTCTAGGTTGTTAACAAAGTCTTCAGCATCTGCCAGACTCTTGAATAATCTACGGACTCGCTTACCCGCTACGTGTGCGTCCGCTTGCCAGCTCTTTCCTCTTTTTCTGATCTTCATCGTTTTCCTCCGTGTGTGTGTGTAGACAGGCATCGTTCTCAAGCTCTAACATACGTAGCTTAAGGTTCTTACCTGCTTGTGTCATGTGTAAATTGCACTGCCTTTTATCGTGCGGGTATTTATCCTCATATATAAGGTCTTTCTTTTTTAAAGAAGCTAAACCTCTGGATACCTGAAGCTTGGAGAACTCAGTATCCTTTATGATACGACCGCACCTGACCTCAGTATAGTTACTATCAGCTATAGCTAGAAAAATCCTATATTCACAGGCACTTAGTGAAGCCGTAAGCTCGTAGCGTTCTATATATCCCTTGAGTAATCCCATTGTTAGTATCCTATGTGATACTATATGTCCTGTCAATAGTAGAAAACTGGCGGGAAACATAGTAAGTTTACAAATAGATACGAAAAAACCCCACGCTTTCGCATGGGGCTTAGTGTCTCGCGGTTAGGGTAGATATACGGTAGGCTCGTCGGACTCGACGCTGAAGCCTTCAAACTCAGCCAGAGATTTGATAGGACACTCGATCTCGTCGATGTTGTTATCATACCAGCCAGATAGATAGACATCTTGGAACGCATCATCTTCCAGAGCTACGCGTTTACCCTTACACGCCATCACATCCATACCGATTGGGTAGCCTGTGTAGTTATCGTATATCACTACGCGGTTAGTCCCTGAGTGACACAGGTAGCCTGCTCGCTTGGGTAGTTTGATTGCGTACTTCATGTGCGCTCCTCTCTTCGCCCAACGTGATCGTCTATTGCCCACTCAATCGTGTCCCAAGACACACCTATACAGGCATCGAACGCGCTCTCAACGTGAAGGATTATTTCATCCGCCTCCTCTGCGGTTATCTTGACTCCCATACTGCTGGCGAGGTGCTGGACATCCTCCTCAGACCATCCGCAGACAAATTTCTGTTGATACTTGAGCTTGTCCTGTAGGTCTACGATGTCCTGCTTGAGACGTGTGATCACGTCATCCTTAGCGAGTGACTCGTGCTTGAGCTTCGCATACTTCTGCTTGTGGTAATAGATGGTGTCCATTGTGTGTTGTGCTATATCATTCATAATAAAAGTGAGCAGTTTTTCGTCATGCTCAGGACATTTGGGGTTTCAGTTATGCAGACATCAAAGTCTCACCAGTGTTGATAAGCTCACGCCCTCTTGTGATGTGGAGTCGACGTGAACCTTCGGCAGACAGGGCATCTAAGGCATCTGCCTTTTGTATGGCACCTGCTCCTAGCTCTGACGAACGCCATACTGCGGAGCGATCTTTAGACGTATGGCGATCACCGTGAGTGAGTAGCTCCGTCACACCGTTGAACATGTCGTAGGCTGTCTGACCGCTGTTGCCTGTGCCACTGATGGCAAGTCGACGAGCCTCGTGAGCCTTGTTACTGCTCACAGTAGACAGCTTGTTGGACTTGTTGAAGAACGAAGTAGCCCAAGCAATCATCTCTGGATAAGCCATGCCAGACTCAGCGGTCTGGTTCAGCTTCTCGTAAGCAACCCTGCGGTTGTTGAACATGGACTCAAGGTGTTGCATGACGTTCTCGAAACGCACCTCTGCATTCCTAGTGTGTCGCACCTTGAGCTTGAACGCTCTACCGCCTTGCTGTTTAGCCAGACGGAACGTATTCTGGCAGATCATACGGACACTAGTGTCGAACATCTCGAAGGCAGAACTGCCATCGTGAGAGCTGTAGAACGTAACGTAGTTGTCGAACGCATCACCGTTGACCGTGAAGTCCTCGTCCTTGACCTTAGTCTGAACGAATACTCGACCACCGTCATGAGTGTATCCACCGCCAGCAACCTCGTGCTTGGTGCCATCCAGTGCATTGTGCAGTGCTTCCCAGATACGAGAGTTTTGAATTGGCTCGTAGCCTGCACCGACAACACCGATGGACTTGTTAGTGTCTGAGCGGTTGATGCTGACGTGAGTGTCGATAGGTAGAGGATACTTGCCCTCTAGCAGAGCTACCATAGGAGTCTTTTGAACGTCCCAGTTAAGACCGATGTCCTCAACAGAGTTGATGGAGTCAGTGATTTTATTAGACCAGCCGTTTTGCTGGGTGTTTACGATGTATGTATCTTGTTGCATATGCAGTGTGTGTATCTGATTATGTATAAGCTGACAGGCTCGTCAGTGTTGGAAGATTACCAACAGACAGGGAATTAACCCTGTTTCGCCTTAGTCAATTTTGTTGAGTGCCTCTATTATATCATCCTTGTCAAGTGCCTGTTTTTCGGATGGGATTTGCGCCTCTATTTTGGCGAGTAGTGTGGAGACAAGGTCGGCATGGTATGCGTCCTTGGTTTTGAGCAAGCGATTGAGCTGTTTACAGGTGGATAGGATTTGATTGAGCATGATGTTATATTTCTGGATATAAGGTGATGTAGGTGAACTCTTCGTGTTTTTCAAAAGCTCCCTGTAAGTGCCATAGGTATGAGCTGGATACTGTGCAAGACATTACGTCTTCCTTCATTACGCCATAGCCGACCCAGTCTGGATCAGATGCCATCTCCTCGAACCAAGGTATGTTAGAGGCTGTAGCCCACTCCTCGAAGTCGGCACAAACTATGCCTGCTAGATATGTAATTACTCGTGTTTTCATGATGTTATGATATGTATTGGTGAATAGCGTAGAGGATGACATCCCAGTTGATGCCAATATTTGCGTCGTGACTGTCACCTACTATGCCAAGTATAGCATCAGCTTGTGACTCGCTAAGTGTGATGTCGTGTTCTTCGGCAACATCCCAGATGTCATCGGTAGTCCATGTGATTTTGATTTCCATAATTTTGTCGGCATGAATCGCCACTTTACTTTGTCTTGATTGTGCTACGCAGACTATGCATGAATCGCTCAGCCTCTTGCGGGTCAGCCTTAACGTATCTAGCCAGTCCCATCCGAGTCATCCGATTACTAAGCATCCTAGAGCGACCATTTTTGAGGCTAGGCTGACTCTCAACAAACTTGAAAGTTTCTTCGTGTGCTTCCCATCTATCGCCTCCTATGAGATTCCATAGACCATCTCTGATCTCGTATATATCTGTTATTTTTTCCATGATTGTATGTTTGTGTGTGTTATTTAGTGGAGAATTTAAGAACGTATTCGCCCACTTGTCCAACTTCGTGACAACCGATTAGCTCGTCTTTGAAGTCGCGCCAAAATTGTAACATGTGTGCCTTTGTTGCGAATGTTTTTTTGTGTGTTTTCATAGTGTGTTTTTCCATGATTGTGTGCTGGTTAGTGTAGCTGATGGACTCATCAGTGACGTAGTAAACGCCAGACCCATTTTTGGGTTTCGTCCTTGTTATCGACCCCATGATTCTTTGATCGCTACCCATATGATAGCTTGATACTCGTAGCCAGTCATGCCAGCCGCACAGTCTACGGTTAGCGCCTCCAATCTACGATACTGTTTTGCCGTCACGCTGTCTACAGTTGGAACAACATCGTCCTCTGGAGTGCATAAGCAAGCTCTGATATGCCACTTGTCGATTGTGATGTGATCGTCTGATAGGTAGCCTACGTTCATCGCAAACGAGTGAGTCTTCGGTGATTCAGCGGTGATTTTCTTGCCCTCGTAGAGTATACGAAACGCCTTTTCCTTGTTAGCATTGTAAGTGC
>Ga0302114_10000250_pt1 | contig 39841 bp, 32 predicted proteins | sample AG5_Surface_MG_FD_203107 | JGI IMG/M metagenome (GOLD analysis project Ga0302114, IMG submission 203107) | Marine microbial communities from Western Arctic Ocean, Canada - AG5_Surface | ecosystem: Environmental > Aquatic > Marine > Oceanic | place: Canada: Western Arctic Ocean | collected...
ACCCTAAACCCTAAACCCTAAACCCTAAACCCTAAACCCTAAACCCTAAACCCTAAACCCTAAACCCTAAACCCTAAACCCTAAACCCTAAACCCTAAACCCTAAACCCTAAAGGATACCCTCGATGAACCCTGCAACCCTAAGGCATACCCCGAGTACCACAAGAGAACCCTCGACAACCGGCTGCAACGCATCAGAACGGGACCTGTGAATCCCGCCGGGAGGCCCTCGGTTGAGGGAGAATGTGCGTCGCGAGAGAAGCCGAACACGCCTAAGCGGGGGCGGCTTTAGTTGCGCGTGCACGTGCGTCGATATACCCCAGATCAACTCTAGCTAGTGCTTTCACGGAGCCGTCGTTCACATGTTACAAGCTACTATCGCGCTTACAAGAGCCGTTTCTATTCGTCAAACGTCACGCCATCATCCAGATGCACTTGGCAGCCCGCCGCTCTGAGCTCGCGTATCACAGCCGGCACGCTCGTCAGGTGATTGTTTACGAGGTGAAACTCCCTCAGCGAGGTGAGCTGCCCGATCTCCGCCGGAAAACTCGTCAGCCGATTATCGCGGAGGTGCAACTCCGTCAGCGACGTGAGCTGCCCGATCTCCGCCGGCAAGCTCGTCAGCTGATTGTAGCCGAGGTACAACCACTTCAGCGAGGTGAGCTGCCAGATCTCCGCCGGCAAGCTGGTCAGCTGATTGTTGCCGAGGTCCAACCCCCTCAGCAACGTGAGCTGCCCGATCTCCGCCGGCACGCTCGTCAGCTGATTGCCGCCGAGCTTCAACGTCTCTAGCGCCGTGAGCTGCCAGATCTCCGCCGGCAAGCTTGTCAGGCAACTGTCGTCGAGGTACAGCCTCTTCAGCGACGTGAGCTGCCCGATCTCCGCCGGCAAGCTCGACAGCAGATTGCCTTCGTGCCCCCGCCCGTCGATCAGCTCAAAGTCGCCAAGGTACAATCTCTCCAGCGACGTGAGCTGCCCGATCTCCGCCGGCAAGCTCGTCAGCCTGTTGTCCAAGAGGTACAACCTCTCCAGCGACCTGAGTTGCCCGATCCCCGCCGGCAAGCTCGTCAGGCAACTGTTGTTGAGGTACAGCCTCGTCAGCGACGTGAGCTGCCCGATCTCCGGCGGAAGACTCGTCAGCTGAGTGTCGTTGAGGTCCAACAACCTCAGCGACGTGAGCTGCCCGATCTCCGCCGGCAGGCTCGTCAGCTGCAGATTGTAGTGCAGGTCGAACACCCTGAGCGACGTGAGCTGCCCGATCTCCGCCGGCAAGCTCGTCAGCTGATTGGCGCTGAGGTCCAACTCTACCAGCGACGTGAGCTGCCCGATCTCCGCCGGCAAGCTCGTCAGCTCATTGTTGAAGAGGTTCAAATGCCGCAGCGCACTCAGGCGCCCAATCGCAGCCGGCACCGCTCCCGTCAGGTAAAACTCGGGCATCAACTCGAGCTTCACCACCCGGCCGTCTTCCATCGTCACCCCTTCCCAGTCCTCCGGTCGCGCAGCCTCCGGCCACCTCTCCTGCAGATCAGGCCACGTCTCTCGTAGCACGCGCAACGCGAGGACGTCGTCGTTCACCTGCCCAGCAGGATGCGGCGCCCACGAAAGGTCGAGATCGTTGCGAGCCCACTTGAGAACTTCGAAGTTCCCTTGCACGCAGGCGTACTCGCAGAGGCGGTTCTTGTGCACCCCTATGAGCTGCAGCGCCCGCTCCTTCTTCAGGGACCGCACACGATCATCGTCCAGGAGACGAACGAGGTGGTCGGCGATATCGTCGCCCGCTACCCCCTCGAAGTCGAAAGTCCGCGGCAAAGCCCCGGGCAGGGAAAAAGCCTCCCGAAACGTCGAGCTCAGCGCCAGTATCTGTCGCGTTTTGACGTGCCCGATGTGGGAAAGGACGATCGCCCGGAGATCCACGGGAAGAGCGCAAAGGCCAGCGTTCAGGTTGACCATCTCGCGGCGATACTCACTGCAACGCGCGGCTGGGTTGTGACGGCTGCGCTCCGACTTGTGGCTTTTCCCGAACGAAAAGTTTCCTCGGAAGAAGCGAACCGAAATTCCATGTGGAAATTTTCGCTTGGGTCGCAACGCCGCGTGGCTTCGTGTTCGGAAGAAGCGACGTGACGTGACGCGTGGAAATTTTGGGTGCTACAGGTGTCTTCCAATACGCTCTACCATGTCGCCCTCGGACCGTACGTTCCGTTCGACGGAGTCCACCCCGGCGGCAACATTACCCCGCTCGTCCATTGCGCCAAATTGGGAGCGTTTAAATGCCTCTGCTTGTACCGCACACCATCCTTGACCGTACCCGCCGCGTCGTTTGCACCCCGCTGGTTCACCTCGATGTTCTCCGGGGTCTCTGTAAACTTGAGCCAACAGTCGCCTGGTCCGTGCGTGTGTGCATCAGGTTCGAAGCACCCATTCTTCTCCGACAACGGGCACCATACCCACGCGTTGCATGGCAAGTCAGCGAACGGACCGTGGTGAGGAGGTCCCGGCTTATGTGCTCGACATGCCGACGCGCACGCAGCCGCCGTTGGCTTCCTGTTCCCTATCCCCCACGCCACCGCCAAACCGTCGTAGCTGGCGTGTTCCTCGTACCACGCCACCTGTGACATCCTCGCGGTTTCCGACCGATCGTACTCGACGTTGGTGCGCGATTTCACCAAGCACTCGGGCACGACGTGCGAGTAGCCGTCAACCGCTGGTGAACCGCACTCGCGCTTTCGGCTCGGCGGCGTCGACTCAACCAGCGTCACATCTACCTTCCGCATCTCAATGTCAACGCCTCCCGTCGGGTCATCCTTTGGGTCCGCGTATCTCGGGAGATGTCCCGACGTCCACGGTGTACCATCACCCCGCGCCATCGCCCCAGGTGGAAGACCCTCGTACAACGTCTGCCGCTTGAGCCAGCACTGTCCAATCTTGTCGCCGCATCCGTCCTTGTCGCCGCAGAACACCCATACATTACACCCGTCCCTCGCGCGGCACCGCTCGCAGCACGCCGCGGCGTTGGCCACTCTGTGGTCAGCACCCCACACCACGACGTCGCCCGCGAGCTCGAGGTGAGGTTCGACGTTGCAGTCATTCATCGCCCCTGACGAACCTGTCTTCATCGGGGTGTCGTCGTCCAGCGAGGGCGTCGCGGCAGATGGCACAGTCCTGATACTCGCAGCACCCCCTGCGGCAGAACCGGACGCTCCATTCCGTCGCTCATGGGGCGTAGGCACGACGTGGATCCCCTCGTGCACGTCGACCGAGTGGTGATGCTGTTGAAGCCTCGCTCCAACGCCCGGCTCCAGTCCCGCCTTATCGCTCCCGCGCCCGCCGCCCAGCTTGAGCACCTCGATGACGAGCGTAGCGAGGAGCAACCACGCGACGGTTCCACGCGGCCCGCACCGCCCGGCCATGTCGCCTCCACAGGCCTGCGGTGCTCCCTCCGGTCTGGGCTCTGCCGACGAAATGATTTGAAAACAAGTATCGACATGTCTGGTGACGATGAAAACCAACAACAACACACCGAGGGGAGCGCCGAGCATAGCGGCATGAGCGCCCGCCCTAAGTTCGACTCGCGCTCGCAGCGCATGCGCAACGCCGATAGCAGCGCCCGCGGGGTCGGCTCACTCGTCGCGGGCGTCGATAAGCTGCTGGTGAGCAGCAAGTCAACGGGCGTGCTGAATCTAAGCGATCGCGGCCTGTCCGAGATCCCACGCGCTGTGTTCGACGAGGAGGACCCGGACGCTGCGGAGAATGTTCGTGCGCCCGTGCAGACCATCAGCTTTGACGCCCCAGACAGCGGCGGACCCGCGTGGTGGGAGGTGAAGGAGCTCACCGCGCTCGTCGCGTCGCACAATAGCATCACGCAACTCCCGGTCGACGTCGCGAATCTCACCGCTCTGCAACGATTGGACCTGGGACACAACCAACTCGAGTCCCTCCCGGCGACGGCGCTGGCGTCGCTCCCGTTACGGTCGCTGGATGTATCCGATAACAAGCTGCGCATGCTGCCCGATACGCTCCCCGTGGAGACCCTCGCGGTGCTCAACGTGTCGCGCAACCCGAAGCTGTTCAAACTCCCCGAAGCCGTCGGCGCGTGCGCTCGACTCGCCGAGGTGCGGGCGACCGGGTGCGCGCTGACGGAGCTGCCGCGCGCCATCGACAGGTGCACCTCGCTGGTCACGCTCGACATCTCCAGCAACCGCATCGGGACCTTGCCCGACGGCATGACTCGCCTGGCGTCACTTCGAGAGCTGAACGTGAGCTGCAACGCGTTGACTGCTTTGCCGAGGGACGTGGGCGCGATGGTGTCCTTAACCCGGCTGGACTGCAGGGAGAACCGCATCACCTGCGTACCACCGTCCATCTCGAGCTGTTCCAAGCTGGCGGAGATCTTCATCGGGCGCAACGAGCTGACGATGATGCCGGAGGCACTCGGGACGTGCGCCGCGCTGGCCACCCTGGACGTGAGCTCCAACCGGCTGAAGGAACTCCCGGCTTCGCTCGCGTCTGGCGCGCCGTTCCGAACCATCGACGCGTCGGGTAACGAGATCACTCGCGTCGCACCGGAGCTCGGGAGGTGCGTCAGCCTCCGCCGGCTCGCGCTCGAGGGGAACCCGCTCCGTTCAATCAGGCAGAACATCCTCACGGGCCCCGTCGGTGACCTGCTCGGTCACCTGCGATCGAAGCTCGGCGCGGAGGAAAACGGTGTCGGGGCAGCCTTCCGGGGTGACGAGTCCACGGCGCGCGCGGAGGATGTGTCGCGGGCGGTGGCGACCGCGGCGAGGGTCGCATCGGAGGGTGGACGCTCGTCGGGTGTGTCGCTGAGGGGGCAACGGCTGGAGAGGCTGCCGGATGATTTCTGGAGCGTGGTTGCGAGGGGAGTGACGTCCGTCGACTTGGGCGAGAACGGCTTGTTGGACGGCGTGGACGCGGGTGAGGTTGAGCGGTGCGACGGACTCGAGACGTTGCTGCTGGACGGCAACGCGCTTGAGCGGTGGCCGCTACCACGCCGCGAGGGACGTCCTTTGGCGCTGACCGAGCTAAACCTCGCGGGTAATAAGGGTCTCTCCGCCACAATGCTGCCCGGTGCGTTTTCTCGAGCGACTCGGCTGCAAAAGCTGGACCTCACCGGGATTGTCTTCCGTCCTTCATGCGGACCGAACCTGCTAGCGCCTCTCTCAGAGACGCTGACGGAGCTTCGATGGGGTAAGGCGATGCTGGACGCGATCCCGGACGAGGTATTCAACCTGCGAAAGCTCCGCGTGCTTCGGTTTAACGACAACCGCATCCGCGAGCTGTCCCCGGCGGTTTCGTTGCTCAATGAGTTGGACGAGCTCGACTTGACGAATAATGACCTTGGGACGTTACCTCCGGAGCTTGGGTTACTGACGAGACTGCGGTGGCTCGGGGTGGAGGGTAACATGCTCCGGATGATAAGGCGACCGGTGATTGAGCGCGGGACGAAGGCTCTGTTGGAGTACCTCCGGGACAAGCTACCTGAGAGTTTCGTCGTGAGTTAGTTCAACGCTATGTAGTTACTCGTCAACCGTTACGTCGTCATCCAGGTGCACTTGGCAGTCCGCCGCTCTGAGCTCGCGTATCGCAGCGGACACGCTCGTCAGCAGATTCCACCTGAGGTCCAACTCCGACAGGGAGGTGAGCCGGCCAATCTCCGCCGGCAAGCTCGTCAGCTTGTTGTCGCCGAGGTATAACTGCGTCAGCGACGTGAGCTGCCCGATCTCCGCCGCCACGCTCGTCAGCTGATTGACGTAGAGGTTCAACACCATCAGCGAGGTGAGCTGCCCGATCTCCGCCGGCAAGCTCGTCAGCTGATTGCCGCGGAGGTTCAACGCCTCCAGCGACGTGAGCTGCCCGATCTCCGCCGGCAAGCTCATCAGCTGGTTGTTGCTGAGGTCCAACCTCGTCAGCGTCGTGAGGTGCCAGATCTCCGCCGGCACGCTCCTCAGCTTGTTGCCGCCGAGGTACAACCAATTCAGCGACGTGAGCTGCCCGATCTCCGCCGGCACGCTCGTCATCAGCATGTTGTTGCCGAGGCTTAACATCGTCAGCGCCGTGAGCTGCCCGATCTCCGCCGGCAGGCTCGTCAGCTGATTGTTGTCGAGGTCCAACCTCGTCAGCGACGTGAGCTGCGCGATCTCCGCCGGTAAGCTCGTCAGCTGGTTGTTGACGAGGTACAACCCCTTCAGCGACGTGAGCTGCCAGATCTCCGCCGGCATGCTCGTCAGCTGATTGCTGTCGAGGTACAACTCCCGCAGCGACGCAAGCTGACCGATCTCCGGCGGCAAACTCGTCAGCTGATTGTTGTCGAGGTCCAACACCCTTAGCGCACTCAGGCGCCCGATCTCCGCCGGCACCGCTCCGGTCAGGCCAAACTCTTCCAACACGAGCTCTACCACCCGGCCGTTTTCCATAGTCACCCCTTCCCAGTCATCCGGTCGCGCAGCCTCCGGCCACCTGTCATGCAGTGCAGGGCACATCGTACGCCATGTCCGGAGCACTCCGACGTCACCTTCGTCGTCGAATATTCGCGTCACGCTCGGGTGCTTGTCCAGCCAAGCCTGAACCACGTTTCTCAACGCCCAGTTCGTCATCACCTTCGTGCTGCTCAGGTCGCAATTCGTGAGCGGATCCCTGGCCCCGTTGCGCTCAAAGTGCGACAGAATGGCGCTCCTCTCGTACGTGTGCCCAGAGTCGACCACCATCACCGGGTCGCGGAACACGGCTCGCGTGATGGGGCACATGAGCAGCTCGGGCTCGGCGTCGAGATCTGCGTCGGGGGCGTCCGGCGGCACATCCGCGAGACCGTTGACGATGGAAGGGCGATTCGAAACGCTAGGGCGTGCTGTTGCGCTCATGATGCGCGGCGATACGACCGCAGCCGAGAGTGACAGGGCGCGTCGTTGCTTTTCGCCGAAAAGTATCCTCGGAAGAAACAAGCGAAACAGACGTCGGGGCAACGACAACGACACGTTGAACTCACAACCCACCGCGCATGCCGACGCGAGGGCACGAGCTCGCTATCGGTGACATTCTCAGAGGCAAGAGGGACGGGGACGATACGACCATGCCCGTGACCCCCACCAGGAACCGCGCGAAGCCCGCGGCGATCACGACGGTCACAGACTTCGACCTCGACCCGGCGAGAAGGCTCCTTTTCTCCTGGTCCCTCCGACGCTACCTCACGACGAAGCCGCCGTCGACGGTGGTGCACCTTTCCCGAGATGAAGATACCATAGGCAGCGCCATGTCCAAGCTTGCACGACACGGGATACTCGCCGCGCCGGTGCTTGACGAGTGCCAAGGACACTTCTTCGGGTGAGGGAGGACCCGCGATACGACCCCGAAATACCGCCCGCCCCTCTCAGGTTGACGAAGGTTTCACATTTTTGGCCTTCTACGTTTGCCGCGACCCTACCGTCTGGTTCCTGAGCTGTCTGGACATACTGCACGCGTTCATCGCGAGCATCGACCCGTCACTGACCCGCGCGGGCTACGTCGAACGCCTGACCCGCGAGCAGCGCATGTCTGAGCTTGACTCAGTCGCCGAGGACTTTCTCGCCGCGCCGCTGGCCCGGGTACGAACGTCGCCCGACGGTAAGTTGGTCTTCGGCGGTCACGGCGACGATGCCACCCTCCTCGACGTCGTATCGCACGGGTTCTTCCACCGGCTCGCGGCACGGACAATGAACGGGGGAGTGAAGGTGGGTTCGGTGGGTTCTGACCCTGGTAAGTTTCACGTCAAGCGAAGGGAACACCCGACGCCGCTCACGAACGCGCAGAAGGAACACCAAGAGCAGGTCGTGGCTAGCTCTCCGCCCGTGCGTGATGCGGGTTTCGCGTCAGCCTTTCAGCGCCCCTTACTCGGCAAAAACAAGCACGTCCGATTCAAGGACGCGGAAGATGGCGGGTCTGTTGAGGGGGCTTCTCCGTCGACGCCGACACCGTTTACGCACGCCCTCGGCGTTTGCCACCGGTTGGCCGTGTTCGATGTCGATCGCGATAAAACCGAGCTAACAGTCACCGCCGTCATGTCCCAGCTCGACGTCGTCAGATTTTTCCACCGACACACCGAGGCTCTCAATCACCTCCGCGACATGACCCTCTCGGAACTCGGTCTTCTTACAAGTCCGCGCGGAGTGGTCACCGCGCCGTGGGACTCGACGGCGCTCGAGTGTTTCAAGCTGATGTCAGAGCGCAAGGTCAGCGCGGTGGGTGTGGTAGACCGCGACGGTGAGCTCGTCGCCAACCTGTCCGCCTCGGACCTTCGCATGCTCGATGAGAGATCGTTTCGGCTCCTCGCGCTGCCCGTCGCTGAGTTCATCTCGAGGCGAAAGGGTGACGCCATCGGTCGGAGAGGAACGCCCTTCGCCGAGGCCAGGGAGATGGAAGCGGGCGAGCGCTTAAGGGAGTGTGATGTGGACACCTTTCGTGACGACTCGGATGGGTCCGACGGATCGGACCCTTCCACGCGGTTATCGGCGAGTAGAACCTTCGTCGAGCTCATCTTCGCCCGGGCCGAGACGACGCTCGGGCGGCTGGTATCTCTCATGGCGACTCACTCCATCCACCACGTTTACGTCATCGACGAGAACGACGCGCCCATCGCGGTCATCACCCCTACGGACGTGCTTCGGTTGTTCGTGGTGGACGATGAGGACTGCTTGTGGAACGTGGTCTGGGCGCCGGGGCAAGGAGTTGAGGAGGCCATGGACGCACACGATTAGGGTGCTCGGCACCGCTAAAATGTTTGACATCAAATTTTCACCCTTTGCCAGTTTCGTTCTGGATTCTCGGAAGAGAACTCTAGCTCTCAGCGTGGTCCCCTCCCCTAGCCTCACATACCGGCGCGCGTGCCACGCGCACGAGACGTCATGGCGTCCGGATCCTCGTTCTCGAGGTATTCGACCATCGTCCCCGAAGCCATCGAAGACGGGGACGATGCGGGGAACGGGGGAGGCGAGATCGAGATCGAGGCTTCGGCGAAGAGCGGCGGGTCCGATCCCTTCGCCGACGCGGCAGCCGTCGCCGAGCAAAGGGATGCGGAGGATGCGGAGTTCTTCAGCAGCATCAAGGAGGTGGACGACCTCGTGTCCAAGACCAACCTGCAGTGGGCGCTGCGAGAGTCGGGGGACGTCGCCACCGCGTTGGGTGGAGACGCCGCCGGATCGTCGGGCGGCGGCGTGACCGCCGCGCAGAAGCGACCGAAGGCTCGCCCTCGCCCGGCCCCATCGAAGGATCCCGAGGGCGAGATGTCACCCGGCGGTGCAGAGAAGCTGAAGGCGTTGAAGAAGCCTTCCGTGCCCGGCCCCGAAGCGGCTCCCGTGCCCAACCCCGCGCAGGCTCCGCTCGCGTTGGCGCAGGCTCACATTCAGGCGATGCGCGCCAAGCTGAAGGTGGTGGAAGCCTTGCTCGAGGACGAGGCCGAGTCCGTGCCGCATCTGCGGTCGATCGTCGGTGAGATGAGTGGCGAGGATTTCCTGCAGGTGTGCGAGGAGCGAGCGCTGGCCGGTCGGTGCGCTTGGCCGCTCTGCGCGACGGCGCTCGTTAAAGCCGCCAAGTCCGTTCCGGCTGCATCTGGGAAGAAGTCCACCAAGCCGGAGGGGAAGTATCGGATAGACACCAAACAACGTAAGGTGTACCTGAAGGCGTCGCTCAAAATGTTTTGTTGCGCCACGCACAGGATCGAGGCTGAAGAGTTTGGCACGACGCTCGCGTTGGACCTGACGGGTGAGGGTGGCGAGGAGGCGAAGGAGGCGTCGGCGGCCGAGTCGGGCTTGAAGGCTGGTTTCCTCAACGCGAACAAGGGCAAGGACAAGACGCAGACAAAGGAGGAGAGACACAAGAAGATCGTCGGGAGGGAACCGCCCGTGAATTTGCCGACTAAGAACGTGGATAAGTCGTTCGGTAACGTCAACCAAAACATCAAGATGGACGTCCTCGAGAAGCGACCGCCCCGGGCGACCGCGGCGCCGGCTCCCGCGCCGCCGACGGTGCCGGAGGGTATGGACGCCGCGGAGGCGGCGATGAACGTCGAGGGGTTCATTCCCAAGAAGGGCATCGAGCCGCCGAAGAAGAAGGCGCCGTCCAAGTTCATGCAGATGCGGGCCAAAGAGAAGGGCGAGTCGAGCGAGTCGGGCGAGGCGAGCGAATCGGCTCCGCGACCGGAATCTCCCGCGCCGAAAGGAGTTCTCAAGAGCGGCGTGAAAGCCGGGTTAATAAAGGAGAAGATGGAGCCCGCCGGAAAGGGGGTGTGTTTCGACACGAAGCTGGAGACGGGACCCACGGGGAGCGAGTACGAGCAGACGCAGGAGGAGATCGCTGAACTGGCCCAGAGGCAACAAGACTTTAAGACTGCCTCAGAGTCGCAGCTCGACGCAACGGCGACCGGGAACGGCGCTCAGTTTTACTTCAACGTGTACGGAGAGGGCGGCGTCCACGAAACCTCGGGGAAGAGCGCGTCGGTGACGAATATGGGCCAGTTCTCCGAGGGGCAGATCACACGGGTCGCCCCAGAGGCTGCGGAACAATACGTCGACGTCGACGAGGAATCCGACGACAAGGATGAAAACGGCGGAGATTTGGCAAACGACGCGGGGGTGAACGGCGCCATGGAGGAGGCGATGCGAGCCGCCGAAGTCGCAGCGCGGGCCGTGGACGCCGCCGGGGATGATCAAGGGAGGAAAGCGGCGGCTGAGCTCGCGCTGAGCGAGGCGAGAGAGGCGCTTCGACTGGCGCTGAGTAAGGCGGGCGGCGACGACAGCGGCGACGAGGGCGCCACGACTGACGGGGAGAGCACCGACGGCGAGGGCAGCGAGATGAACGCGCGTGGTGCGGGACCGCCCGTTTCCGAGTTTGGGTCGACGTGGATGATGATGGACGGGTGGGTGACACGTTCCACTTTCCACCTCCTCGGCGCCGCGGTGGTGGATGACGAGGAAGGCGTCCCGGAGGTGCCCACGCGGACGGGGTACGCCGTCGACCAGGTCAAAGCCGCAGCGCACGAGATATCCCGCGCGCTACCGGCCGTGATTCGGACTTTGGGTCTGCGACAGACCCCCACGGCGCTGGAGCAGCCACTCGGTCGGATGTTGCGAACGTTCTACTTCGATCGCGCTACTCCGAGCCTGCGCCCGGAGCGGTGGGCGCTTGTCACGGCGATGATGCTCGAGGCGATTTCGACAAAGACGATCCGCGAGGGCGAACGGGATGATCGCCTGCCGACGCTCATCGAGGACATGATCAAGGCGGTTGGAGATGGCGGTGGAATGGCGCAGCTCTTGGAGAAGGCTGGGTCGAACCAGCACGAGCGTCAGGTGATGCTGGAGCTGCTCAGGGGCGAGTGCGCCGGTGGCGTTCGAGAGTAGTGTAGAATAAGATCTACGAGCACGTCTCAAGGAAATGCAAGGTGGACTTTTTCTGGGATGAAACGATGATCGGTCAGTCCGCTCTCGTTATTCTCGGAAGTGTGATTTAAAAGGCACGACCGAAGGCACCTCACGCCGCCACTTGTGACGGCGCCATGGCCGCGCAGAACAGCAAGAGAGACGTGTACGAGTCCATACCGTGACGTACTTGCGCCGCGGCACTCTGGATATCCTCGATGCCGTCGCTGTGCAGCTGCCGGACGTGTTCTATGGCGAGATACTCCCCAAGCTCGACTTCGAGGCCACGATCAACTTGGCGCAGGTGAGCAAGGCGTACAGGGACGCGGTGTGGAGCGCGGACGGCGTTCGGTCGTTGGAGGAGAAGATCGAGCCGCACTGTGTTAAGATTGGGAAGAAGGTTCTGATCGCTGAACCGTATTACTGGGCGGCAAAGCACGGCAACGTGCCCGCGGTCAGGGCCTGCCTGGAGTCCGGGGTGGACGTGAACAAGGTTGTGACTCTAGAGAACAGGACAGCTCTGCACGTCGCTGCTGAGCTTGGCCACGCGGCGTTGGTGAAGGCACTGATCGAAGCAGGGGCTGATGTGAATAAAACCGCATCACCAAATGGTGAGGAGGGCGGCGTAATCCACAACGTTACTCCTGTGAACCTCGCCGCTCAACAAGGCCACACGCACGTCGTCATGGAACTCATAACGGCGGGTGCGGATGTGAACCTGGCGAGGAAAGATTGGTGTACCCCGCTTTACATGGCAGCTCGAAGAGGACACGAAGGATGTGTGGCCTCGCTTATCCAAGCCGGTGCAGACATTCACAAAGCCGCCAATAATGGTCAGACGCCGTTGGCTGCTGCCGTGAACCAAAAGCACGAGAAGATAGTCGCGTTGTTGAAACACTTCGGCGGAGCGTGATGAAAACGTAAGTCTAGAAATTTTGCCGTCGTGTGTCCATCATCATCGTCGTCCAACTCACTTTTATAATCTACGATAATGAGCTACGGGCACGATTAGTTTCACTCTCGTTCATCGTCGGAGAAATCAAGCGGCGGCAACATCGAGAGGTCCAGCGCGGGCACCAGTCCGACGCGGCCGACTTTCGCCTCCTCGCGCCTCGGCTCCTGCAAGTTTCCGCCGAAGTTCCCTGTGAGCGGGTCGCCCGCATCGGAACCCGCGCGAGAGGGAGGCGGCTTGGAAACCTTCCCCGCGTCGCTCTCATCGACGTCAGCCTCGGGAACGGGAACGTCGACGACTCTCTCCCTGAACAACCCGACGTCGTCACGCCCCGCCGATCGTAACATCGCCGGCGGTTCCATCCGCGTCGGTGGCCTCGGCTGACGCGCACGTGGAGCGCACCTCCTCCACTCCGCCTCGAGCCTGGACGCCCGCTCAAAGTTTCCGAGCCTCTTGTGCGCCTGCGCCAACGCGCACAGGACGTACCCCGTCTCCCCGTGAGTGTCTCCTCGCGCCCTCCTGGAGACAGTCAGCGCCCTCTGCAGCCGCTCGACCGCATCATGGAGCCGACCCAATCTCGCGAGGCTGGACGCGATACGACACAGGGCATCCGCCGTCGTCGGGTGCCAAGGTCCGCGGCGACGTTCGGCGAGTGACAGAGCTCGCGCCGCGTACGCCAGAGCCGCTTCGTCGTCGACGCCGTCGTATTTATGATCATCGTATTCGTGATCATCGTCGTAGTGTGTGTCGTTCGACTCCGCGTCGATGGCGATGCGGGCGGCGTGCAGCGCGCTCAGTACCCTGTACGTCAGACGGGCGTCGCCGTCCGTGACGTCCGTCTGATTGGCTCCGTCCGCTCGCCCCGCGTGCTCGAGCGCGTGGAGAGAACGAAGAAGAATAGCCTCCTCGTCCCTCCTTCGACCGGGCTGAGCTCGCAACGCACGCGACAGCTGATACAGCGCCGGAGCAGCCTCCACTGGGTCCGGGTCATCATCCGTATCGTTGTCCTTGCGCAGAGACGCGGGCATGGACGCGGCGATCACCGCCGCCGCCTTTGACCGAACGCCACCGACGGCTACTCCAACCTCAACCGCGAGGAGCCTGCGCCATGTTGACTCAGCCTTGACAAACTTATGTTCGCGCATCGCCAGCTCAGCTTCTTCCTCCAACCGACGCGCGTAGTCCAGCGCACCGCCGATCGCCCTTTTACCCTCGTATTCGTCCAGGTAGTTGACCGCCGGCGCGACGTTCTCGTCGTCGTCGTCGTCCGCGTCAACCTGAGTGTCGTCAACCCGGCGTCTGTACCTCCGCAGCGCCGCCTCGCGCCTGAGCTCACCGCGCCTGGCGAGCGTCCCCGGGTCGAGCACGGACGCCGCGGCGAGGACCGCCTCCCGCACACCCTCCTCCCCGGTTAAACGGTCGAGCTCCGCGCGTTTCTTGTCGGCGAACGCGACACGGTCCACGCCGTCGTCCGCGTCGTACGACAAAAGCGTGGGAACCGCCGGCAAGGGCGGCTCCGGCCTGAGGTCCACCAGCCCGTCAGGCCGTCTGGGCACGACGTATGACTTGACGCCGTGCGGGTCATCGTCATCGTCGTCGCCGTTCGTCGTGAACCGCGGGGGAGAACCCCTTTGGTCCGCAGCCTTGCGTTCGTCTGCTTTGGCCTTGAGCGCGCCCGTCGCGCCCTTGACCTTGTTGAATATTTTCCACCGGCCCCTCGCGGCTTTCGCAGCCTCCTGCCTCTCACGTTCCTCGCGTTCTTCCTCCTCCTTCCTCGCCCGTTCCCGTGTCTCTTTTTCCTCGTTTTCCTTAGCCTGGAGTTGTTGCCAGTGCACCCATCGCTCCTGCTCCCATTGACGCCTGCGCGCGAGCTGCCCCATCAGTATTTGCTGCTGGCTCAACATGGACTGGGCCATCACCAACCGCTGGGTGTGCTCGGGGAGCGCGCTGAGGGTGCCCAGTGGGTCGGCCATCATCTGCGATATGCTGGGTTGGGTCGCTCTGTGCGGAAAACGCGGCTCAGCGGACGCATCGTGGGGCTGAATCGCGGGAGCATCGTCCACGGGCGCCGCTGTGAACGTGGGAAGCCTCCCTCCTCGGACGGCGCCGGGGTCCTCGGGCGGGGCGGGAGGACCCTCGCGGAACCGCAGGAGCCGCTCGTCGACGCCCCATCCGGGATGCGCGGCGTCGTCTGTATCGTCGTCTGTGTCGTCGCGATACATCCCTCCTCGACGAATGGGGGTGTATCGCGGAGGCGGGGCGGGGCGCCTCCACACTGATGCGTGAGTAACGTCCCCCGACCGTTTGGTCCAGTCAACCGAGTGTGCCGTCTTTCCATTTTCAGATCGTTGGAGGACTCCACACCTCGCGCGACACTCCACAGCCGCACATGCCGCTCATCGAGGAGATCGTCCACCACCCCGCGGCCACCGAGCCGTCGGGCGGTGACGATGCTGAGCCCCCGCCGCTCACCGAGTCATCGTCCGGGCTCAACCTGAACGCCGCGGTTCAGGAGATCGAGGCGCACGAGGCTGAGCACGGGTGGCAGACTCTCGTGGAGGACCACGACGGGGACGCCATACCCGCGGTGGACGAGGACGGCAACGTGCTCTCCGTGTTCGGTGAGCAGTCGATGCACAACTACCCCGACATCCACTCCGAGTGGGGCGACGTCCGGCACGGCCCGCTCGCGGCGCGGCGACCGAAGAAGAAGGATGGGACGGAGGCGAACCCGTACGACGCCCACGCGGGAGGGTGGAACACCGAGTACCGCGCGCAGCTGGAGCACGCCATGGACATGGTGAAGGACTCGCGGCAGGTGATGAAGAACATCCGGGAGCTCAGGCGGAAACAGAAGGAGGAAGAGGAGGAAGGGGTCCAGAACACGTACGTAAAGGGCCAGACGGCGAAGGAGGCTTCCGAGCAATGGGAGCGCGAACGAGCCGAAAGAGCCGAGCGAATGAAGTCCAAGGCACTCGCCGTGATGGAAGCCGAGGCGGCTGCTGAGGCGAGGGCGTTGGAGGTCAAGGCTGGTGAGATCGCCGGGGTCAAACCACTGCCGGAGTGGGTCGTCGAGGGTGCCAAGAAGAGTGCCAAGGAGAAGGACGGAGGGTCGGAGTTTGACTTGGCTGCGGCGCACCGGGAGTGGATAGAGGCGCTCGGCGCGAGGGACAGCCCGACGCGAACCAGGACCCGGTCCGTGACGAACGACGCGGACGAGAGTGGCTCGGACCGGGGCGACGAGCACGTCACCGAACCCCCGGCGACGCCACCCAGCGGGAAGACCAAGGCAAAGGAGTCGAACGAGGTTGACAAAGAGGTGGAGGACGCGGAGGGAGCCTTCTTCCGCGAGTTGTCCAGCCTCAGCCCGTACAGGCGCGCGCAGGCGTCGAGGACCGAGGAGAGGGACTTCTGGAACGAGGACGTGTACGGCGGAGACGAGAACGACGACCTCGCCGCTTTCGAGCAGCAGATGTCGCAACTGTGCGCGTCTGAGATATCGTCCATCAAGCGCGTCTCCGTGGCCAACGCCGAGGAATGACTCGATGTGCTATGCGATCTACCGTGCGAGATATTAAATCATGATGTAGCCTAAAGTCTATGTCCGCCGTGTATCCCGTGTCCCTGCCAGCTCGCGACGAGTCCCCTCCGCCGCGATCATATCTGAAACCCATATTTTCCCGAGAACCCAAGAAGCTCTCATGGCCGGGTGAGGGTGCTGTACGCCGCTCCCGGCGCGGCACCGGGTACCAGCTCCGGCTTCTTCGGCACCGTCTTGGCGACGTAAGGTTTCAGCGGGAACGACGCGAGGTCGAGCTCCGGCGTGATGAAGTTCGGCCTGCGCAGAGGATCGAGCTTGTACCCTTGTCTGGTGTGCCGCCCCGGCGCGATTGCCCCTTTCCCTTTGTAGTAGCCCTTCTTGGCGCGCTTGGTGGTCAGCCGCAGGTAACCAGCGCGCTTTGCCGCGCGCCCCAGGAGGGCGACGGAGAAGAACATCTGTGTTCCTCGAACGTGAGCGCCCCCGACCGCCGCAGCTCGCGCTTCTCGCAGTGGCAACCCTAGATTTCCGAGCTCACTGCTCACGTCCAGCTCTGAGACGAGATCGCCAACTTCGTTTCCGTGTGCGACCCTTCACATTTGCGAGACGCCGACACGCGCCGAGGCCCTCGGGGTTCGCCGTTTCAGCGAGCTCCATGATTCGTGGACTCACGAGGAGTGCGTCGCATTGGTGCCGCGTCGCCGGTGCGCCCTCCACGTCGTCGTTGTCCTCCGCGGCGCGCGTCGTGCCCACCACCGTCTCGGACGGCACGAACCATTTCGCCGCGTCCAATGCTCGCGTGTACGACCTTTACGCCGCCAGACGAGAGTTTTGGGGATCCCCGCGTTTACTACTCGGCACCCCGTCGACGACGTCGTCGGATGCTGGGGACGCTCAGACGGGATCCCCACTCATTGAGCGGCCCACACCGTCGCTCAAGCCCGCCATCTTGGTATGTACAAGCAAGGTTGTCTCCACGGAACAACGCGAAGACTACGAGGCGTGGCTGACCGAGGGTAAGACCCTGATCGATGCGGTGCTCAAGGACAAGGACTGCCAGGCTGGTCTATCGGTACCGGCGGGGCGACGGCCGCTGCCGGAAGGGAGATTCAGCTGGGTGCACTTCCCAGCCGCGGGGGGCGAGACGAAACCCATCGTTAAAGGGTTGCGACCAAAAGAGTCGGACGACGCATCAAGGACTGAGTCGTTGGAGCACGTGCGTCACAGCGGAGCCCCGAACTGCGAGACCGTCGCCGTGGTGTTCCAGCGCCAGGATGACATGGAGCGGTGGACGCACTCCAACCGACGCGCCGAGTGGCTCAAGCGGGGTGAACGCTTCAACGGCGGCGACCCCGAGGGCGCTCTCAAGGCTCGAGCGAACGTCATCGACCTGGACGACGGGTCACTCGGGGGTTGGCTCCCGGCGACGGCGACGGGTGACTCGCAGCACGCGCCCGTGGTTCCGTCGTGGAAGGTGTACGTGGCTGTGGTGCTCGCGCAGTACCCCATATACGAGCTGAACATGTTATTATTCATGCCGGGGTTGGAAGCGGCTGGGGACTCGACCGCTTGGTTCATGGGCTTGACGCAGCCGGCGAGGGGGGCGGTGGTCCAGTCTTGGTCGTCGGCGATGGCGGTGTTCATCACGCTGCCGTTGGCGCAGAAGCTGCTGCGATGGTACGGATTCATGGGCGCCAAGGGTATCGAGGGAGGAGGGACGGCTTTGGGTGCGGCGTTGACGGCGGGTACGGCTGCGGCTTCCGTTGGCGGATTCTGGTTGATGAAGCCGCACATCGACGCGATCGTCGTGGCGATATCGTCATGAAGGTGGACTATAGCGTGACATTAGGAGACTCTTAGCTCATTAGAGAGGGGCAATATAATTTGTACCTTCGAAGCATTTGGTAAAACTCCGCCTGAAAGTTTTTGGCATGCATCGATGCGATGCTCGCCTTCAGCCCCACCGACGCCTCCAAACTTCACGGATCGATGTAAAACTTCGCCAGGACGTAGCTAAGACCATGAGGCGTCGCCCCATGTGCTCAGAGTGCAAAAAAGCAAAAGAAATCTCCCATGCCGGAATCGAACCAGCGACCTAAGGATTACTATTTCTCACTTCTTCGTGAGTTAGGTGATCGCAGATTGAACTCTGCTGGACAGACATAGTCTACAGTCCTCCGCTCTACCAACTGAGCTAACGGGAGATGTTTTGATTTGGCAGGTTATCAATTTTTGGGGATATTAACCTCGGATCCCCTTGATGTCAGGGCCGGCCAAACTCGCATTCAATCGACGTGGCCTTGTTATCCGAGAGGTGCCCATCGTCGATCGATCGGCACACTGCTGACCACCGACGGGCAACCAACACGCGACTCGGAATTGATGATGTCCTCCATCGTCAACCGTGCTACCACTACCATCGCCGTCAACGCACGCGCGTTCACCAACCGGTGCACCTCGACCGCCACCTCGTCGTCCTCGTCCTCCGCACCCGTGATGCAGCCCGGGCTGAAACCGTCCCGTCGCGTGTTCTCCTTCATGGCGGGTGGCGCTTTCGCCGCGGGAGGTCGCTCCGACGCGGTCGCGCGTCAGGCTGCGGGCGCCAACCCTGAGATCGCCAAGGTGCTCCTCGACCCCAAGTACCCCGACGTCTTCCCCTTCGGCGAGCAGGAGATGCAGAGGTACGACGAGTCCTCCGACCTCATCTTCTACTCCCAGCCCAGGTTCGTGAAGCACATCGACGACGACGCCATCGGAGCGCTGACCAAGTACTACGCCGAGGTGTTCCCCGAGAGTGGTAAGGAAGACACCGCGCTCCTGGACGTGTGCAGTTCGTGGATCAGCCACTACCCCGAGGGGTACAAGGCTGGGCGCATCAGCGGCCTCGGAATGAACGAAGATGAGCTCAAGAAGAATCCCATCCTGAACGATTACGTCGTCAGGGACTTGAACGAGGATCCCACCTTGCCGTTCGAGGACAACACCTTCGACGTGGTGACCAACGCCGTGAGTGTGGACTACCTCACCAGGCCGCTGGAGATGATGAAGGAGGTGAACAGGGTGCTCAAGCCCGGGGGACTCGCGGTGATGAGCTTCAGCAACCGGTGCTTCCCCACAAAGGCGGTTTCCATCTGGACGTCGACGGGCGACCTGGACCACATCTGGATCGTCGGTGCCTATTATCACTTCGCGGGGGGGTTCGAGCCGCCGGCGGCGCAGGATATCTCGCCCAAGCCGGGTAAGTCTGATCCCATGTACGTCGTGTACGCCAGGAAGCAGGCGTGAATGTAGTCTACTCGCAGGCGCGTTGTGAACCAAAAAACCAAATATTTTGCCAAAACTTTTATTTTGCCAACCTCATCTCAGCGTAGTGCTATCGTTTGAACACACGCGCTCCCATCACCGGCAGACTGAGCCGCACGAGCACGTCTCGGTCTCGACATCTTTCGGGTGAACTCGCACACGTTCACGCCTTCGAATCGAACCCAGACCGCCCAGTGACGCGCGAGGATGACACGGATGGCATCAACACTCGTCGGATCCTTCAGCCGTGCGCTTCGCGGGGCGTTCTCTCGTGCGGCTTCGTCGTCGACATCCGCGTCATCCGCGGCGGCGCCTCCCCCCGCGTCGAGTCACCACTTCCATCCCGAGCACTTCGCCGAGATCCCGCACGTACCCCTCGCGCTCGGCCTGGCGGGTGCGATACCCTTCGTCGCGCTCGCCGCCCCGGTGAGCGCCTCGATCGGTCTGGACGCCGTCTTCCCCGAGCAGTACAGGGCCGCCGCTCAGGCTGGATACGGCGCGTCGATCCTTGCCTTCCTCGGCGGGACCCAGTGGGGCTTCGCCGCGTCCGGGTACGGCGGGAAGGTGGCCGCCGACGTAAGCCTGGCAACCCTCGCGGGCCCCGCGCGGTACGTGTACGCGGTGGCGCCATCACTCTACGCGTGGGCAACACTGGCCCTCCCCGTCCCCGCGCAGCTCATCACGCTGGCGGGTGGGTTGGGTGCGGTGCTCGCCGGGGACGCGCACCTCGCGTCCAAGGGAATGATGCCGAGGTGGCTCATGCCCCTACGGTTCGCGCTGACCGGTATCGCCACGGTGTCTCTTCTGTCGTCCGTGCCCGCCGCGTACGCGCGTCAAAAGGCTGAAGACTGGGAAGCGATATCGGTATCCAAGCTCAAGAGCCGCGCGCCAAAGACGGACGAGGCGCTCAAGAGGTACACCAAGGACCTCGCCGAGACGACCGGGTCCCTGCGTGACGCCAGGCAGGCGGCGGAGTCGGCGGGTCGGAGGGTCGCCGAGTTGACAGCCGAGGCGGAGCGCCGGGACGCCGAGCTGGCGATGACTCGGGGCGCCAAGGAGGCTGAGGCGGAAGTGGCGAGGGCGAGGGTGGAGGCCGTTTCTTCCGAGGCTAACGCCGCGAGGGCGGAGCTCCAGACGGCGACGATGAAACTGGTCAACGCGGAGGCTGAGGCTGTGGGTCTGAAGAAGAGGCTTCTGGAGGCGGAGGCGACGCTGCGAGGGAAGGGCATCATGGAAGAGGTCGAACGGCGGATCGGCACAGATGAGAAGTCCAAGTAGCTCATCATGGAGGAGTGTGTCGTTTAGGCAGTTAGGTGCGTACATGATGATAATAAACATATTAAATGGTCCTAAATTAAGAGGCGAACGTTGACGAGCTCCTCACGTCACCGAGCTCCTCGCTCCTCACATCCGATCACACGACGGTGACTGTGATTGTCTTGGCGAACTTCTTCCCGTAGCTCATGTGCTTGGCGTTGGCGAACTGGAGCGTGAGGGTGTGCGTCCCGGGCTCGAGCTTGATCGTGGCCTCCTTCTGCGCCTTACCGTAGTGCAGGTGGGTGGCGTCGAAGGGAATCTCGGTTCCCTTGTCGACGTACCCCCCCGCCTGGTCCACTACGATGTGGTGGTGGCCGGTCCCTTCCTGCAGGCCCTCGCTCGCGGGCGCCAGCTCGTATCCGATGACCCCCATCTTGACGTCGAACTCCTGGCCCACGGTCGCGCCGTCCTTGGGCGCGATCCAGTACACGCCGTTCTTGCCGTCCTTCGCGGCCGCGGGGCCGGGGGACATCGCGAGGGTCATCGCCGCGCTCACCGCGCCGCCCAGGAGAGCGCGCCTGGTGCTAATCGCGGGGACGACAGTCTCGGTGCGCCTCTCGGCCACGACCGCCTTGGCAACCTTGGAGGTCTTGGCCACCTTGGGCCTGAGGGCCGCGACGGAGGGAGCGAAAGCAGCGAGGGAAGCCATCTTTGAGTTCTCGTCGGCTCGGGGGAGCGCGGCGTGGAAGTGATTTTGGGCGGCTGAGGTTGTTTTCCAGTGCTGAACTGGCACCGCAGGAACCACGTTTGGATAATGCACGGTGAACCCACAGGACCACAGGACAGCAGTCAGACTTTTGACGCATTTAGGAAATAGGCTGAGGTACCTGTGAGAGCTATGATACACAGTTAGCCTCAATTTCGAGGTTTCTATTATACACTATAAACCCCGCGCGGCGGGCTGGATGACGCCACTAATGCAATGAGATGCCGGGTACACTGTCAAGGACGGCTCACATCCTCGACCTCGTCTTTTTCCTCGCCGCCATCTTGTCCCGCGCCGTGTGCAGGACGCCGTGTATCGACCTCCACTCGTCGAAATCCAAATCTTGGCACGCCGCTAGGAACTTGGTGACCCTCGGGTGACCCTCCCCGAGCAGGGCATCCAGCGTGGGAGGCATGCCGAAGTCCTCGTCGATCGCCTCGAGGAGCGTGAGGTTAAAGATTTCCTGGTGAACGACGGAGTGGGGTTGGGCATCAAGTGTCAGGAACACGACACGGGTCAAGTCGATCGTTGTTATTTCTCACCTCTGCCACGAGCAGGTCCGCGACGCACGGGCGGCTCGAACCCATCATGAACGGCGCGTCGTCCGTCAGCCACGTCGACTCCAGTATTCCCAACGCACCCTTCAACACGCCCAGCATGGCTCGAGCCATACCCGGGTCGGTTTTCATTCCCATGTTGCGCGCGATCAAGGAGAACCACGTCACGCCCGCCGCGCCTCTCCGCAGAGAGAAGTGATGCCAGTCCAGCGCCGCGTTGACCCTCGCGCGTGCTCGAAGCTCGCGCGGGTACCAGTGGTCCGCCACCGTGTGACGGTCCGCCAGATACTTGAGAATCGCCGAGCTCTCCGGCAAGACGAACCCGTCTCGTTCCACCAGGCATGGAACCTGCTTCAGAGGGTTGGGATACGTCGTCGCGCGCTGCTCCTTCTTGCCTAAATTCACTCGTCGTCGTGTCACGGGCAGGCGCGCCAGGTGGGCGAAATAGCAGCACGCCCTGCTCGGTTGCGACATCATGTCCACGAACAGTTCGCCCCCGTCCGTTGGGGACGACGCCGCGGGAGAAAACGGGGCATCCATTTTCTAGCGAGAGACGGTGCGGGGCACGACTGGAGATCTCAAGTCGAGGAGGAGCGATTCCGTGCCGATCGGCTCGGCGTCGGTGGTGAGGGGACCGCCGCCTTGGGACGATGGACGGTCGTTCCGGTGTGTACGACTGTACCGGTCGTACGTAAGAGCGGGCTGCGGCGGGCTGTCGGGTCGACGGAGCGCGCGCGGGCCGCAGTGGCGTCTCTCGGGCCCGAGGAGGACCAAAAACAGAGAGGTTACACCCGGGTGTTTTGTCCGTCAGTCACTCCAAGAAAAGCCACGACTGAAAGCCACGACTCGCTCACTCTCACCCTCGCGACGTCGCCATCTCGACCTCGAGCGACATGTCGGCACCCGATACGAGGCAACCGATCTTCGATCCCGGCCTGGACGTCGCGACCGTGGTGTTCTCACACGTGCGGTGCGTCAAGACCCGCGTCAACCTCGCCGTGGTCAGCAAGCTGTGGAGGGAGGCCTCCAAGCCTGCCGCAGCGTACCCTCGCACGTTCGATTCCGACGCGTTCCCGGAGTCATGGTCTCGTCAGGGCGAGGATATACTAAACCCGCCGCCTAATCATCGCATACGCCTGCTGGACAACGACGAAGCCCTGTCTCTACCCTACGAGAGAGTCGTTGGACTTCTCGGTGAAGCTTTCAAGAACGTACGTACCTTCGAAGGTACTTCGAACTCCGTATGCAACTACGCTGCTCAACTGGGGAGTGTAAGGCTGCTGAAGTGGGCGCGAGTGAACAACCTTGGTTGGACTACATACACGTGCTCTAACGCAGCCGCAAATGGGCACTTGCCCGCTCTCCAGTACTTGCACGAGAACGGGTGCCCTTGGAACACGTCCACGTGCTATCACGCAGCCAAAAATGGACCCTTGCCCGTTCTCCAGTACTTGCACGAGAACGGGTGCCCTTGGCACTCTAGCACGTGCGATATCGCAGCCAAAAACGGGCACCTGCCCGCTCTCAAGTACTTGCACGAGAACGGGTGCCCTTGGAACGACAGGTACACGTGCCGTTGGGCCGCCCTTTACAAACACTGGGACTGCGTGCAGTACTTGGTGGACAACAAGTGCCCGGACTGGAAGCATTACGCCGAGAAACTTGCGAAGCACTTCGAAGCGTCGTGAAGATACATGCTGTTTTAATCTTACAAAGAATCATTAGTTAGACGTGCCGCATCGCCCGCGTCGTCGTCGTCGTCGTCCTCGACCGACGCGGGTCCCTTAAAAATACACGATGTCATAGTACACAAGTCAGCGCCTCCCTCGCGCGTCCTCAGGGGAAGAAACCCGCCTCGGGCTGGTTCATCACCGCGGGCGCCCTTGCTGGCACGACGTTGCTGACGCCGCCGTCGAGGGACGACACGTCCATCTTCAGCGCGCTGCTCAGCCTGCGTCGCTGCTCCTCAACCGCAGCCGCCGCCGCGTCGCCGAGCTTGGACCCCGTGGACGGCGAACCCTCCGGCGAACCCCCGAGGCGTCGGCGCGTCACCTCCACCAGGTCACCCATGCGGAGCATAACCGCCGGCTCCGCGCCCGCCGGGACAACCTCGCGGTTCACGCGGATGCTCTCAACCGTGGTGAACTCCGCGGTCCTCGCGCTGTCGCCGCACACGGACGCGAAATCCACGTCGGACAGCCGGGTGCCCTTGGACAGTTCGCAAACCGCCAACTCGCCGTCGACGACGACCGCGACGAATATGGGCGCCGCCGCGTCGAGGGGCGACGAAGCACCTGGAGCGCCGGTCTTGGACATGGACGCGGAATCGGCGCTCACGATGGATGACACGGAGCTCTCAGCCGCGCACGCGCCGCACGAGCCGAAGAGGAGGGTATCCTCGTGGTTGGGGCAGTGCGCGGCGTGTACGGGGAAGGGGCACTCGCACGGGACGCACGGCTGCAGCGCCTCGAGCTCGGCGGATCCGCCACCCGCGCCCATAGCCGTGGCGATTTGAACCCCGGCGGCTCGGCACTTGTCATCCACGAGCTGACCCTGCCACGAGAGCATGAACCTCGCCCACGCCACCTGCTCGTCCATCGCCCTGTGGTTCACGACGCTCTCCTTGTACCTCCAGTGCGCAGCCATGCCAGACTCGGCGGCGGCGTGCATCTCGGCAGTGCGAATCTGAACCTCGACAAACCCACCATCCGCGGCGGTCACCACCGTGTGCAGGCTCTGGTAGCCGTTCACCTTGGCGTCGCGCACGTAGTCCTTGGTCTTACCGGCGACGGGAGTGAACTTGGCGTGGATAGCCTCGAGGGCGGCGTAGCAGTCGTCCTCGTTGTCGACGATGACGCGAACCGCTCGCAAATCGTGCACGTCGCCGAGATCGACGCCCTTCTTGAGCATCTTGCGGTGCACCGAGAAGAGGCTCTTGGCGCGGCCGTAGATGTCGTGAAAGCCTCTTTCGATGCCCGCGTCGGTCACGAGCGTGCGTGTGATGTCCTCCACGGCTCGCATCACCGCCGCCTTTTGCTCGTCGCGCTCGAGCGCGGCGCTCAAGGCGGCGTGCTCCGTCGGGTGTAAAAACGCAAAGCACGCATCCTCGAGTCGCGTCTTGAGGCTCCAGATGCCGAGGCGTGACGCCAGGGGGACGTAGATCGAGAGCGTCTCCTCCGCGATGCGCGTGGCGGTGTCTGTGTCCAGGGCCTGGATGGTCTCCAAGCACTGGAGCCTATCCGCGAGCTTGACGATGACGACGCGGGCGTCGGTCATAGCGATGAGAAGCGCTCGGAGCTTCAGGCGCTCCTCGCGCGTCAACGACCTGCCGCTGGAGCGCTGGAGCTGGGACACGCGCGAGAGCTTGGACACTCCGGTGACCATGGTGACGATGGAGTCCGGCGTCGTGTGTCTCAGCTCGCGCTCCGTCACCGGTGTGTCGTCGAGGACGTCGTGGAGCAGCGCGGCGGCGACGACTTTGCTATCCATACCGAGCTCGGCGACGATGAGAGCCGTGGCCACCTGGGCGGAGAGGACGCTGTCGCCGCTCTTACGTAGCTGGCCGCGGTGCGCGGCGGCAGCCACCCTGAACGCGCTCACCACCGCGGGGGATGAAAACGCGCGGTGCCTGTGTTGCGCCTGCTCGAGAGTCGACTCCTCGTCAGGGGTGAGCGCCTCCAGCCGGCCGGAGAGCAGCCCGCTCTGTCCAGCCGCTTTGGAGTGCAGCGGGGGCTTCTCCGGGGAGAGTGAAGGAGTTTGAGTACTCACGAGCTCGGACTTCAGCGCGGACATCGACCTGGACAAGCCGCCCGGGGACATCGGCGGTGACTTGGACTCGACGTGTTGAACCCCAATGGCGAACCCCACGACGGTCTCCTCCGGGAAATCCACGGGAGACCGGGCACCGAGCGGGGTCATCCGAGTCATCATCTTGGTTCCGACGGACCCGCCCTCGTTTGACGACGACGGCACGGTGAACCCGGTCACGGTTGGGGACAGCGACGGGGTCAGCGCGACGCCTTCCCCGCTCCGCCGTCTGGACGTGTGCCTGGCCGTCCCGAAGGATGAGGGCGGGGTGACCATGCTGGCACCGTTGCCAGTCTCGGACGGTGACGAGGACAGCACGCTGAACCCGTGTTGAGAAGATCGCGTATGCGTCACGGGTGACGCGGACCGGACGTCCATGTGCGCCGACGGCGGTGAAACAGAGCCGTGCTTGGCGCCACCCGGAACGCCGCGGCTGGAGCTCACGGGCCTGTGGATCAGCGCCTCGTGCGCGGGGGACGTGCCCAACATCATCTACGTGTCGTGAACCGTCCCCCTTTCGTCGATGCGGTCTGGAAACGCCGCCGTCTGCGCCGCGGGAAGGGAGGGGAATTATATTTGGTCAGCGTCGCGTATGGATATTTGGGGGGGTGGAGGAAAATATCCCGCGTCCTTTCGGACCTCGGAAACGACGCGCGCGGTCGAGACGCGAGTATCGGAACGCGGAGTCGCACGAGCGATTCGAGTTCAATGCGCGACCACGACCTCGATGCGAGGCGAACACCGGCGCGGGGACGATCGTGTCAACCCCGGGGACGCTCCGTCGCCTCGGTGCCCGTTGGTTGCTGGAAATGGGACAAAAGGTGGGACAAAACCAAAACCGCAACACCCAACACCCGCCGCGGTTCCCGCGCAAAAGGTCGTGAGGCGCGGGCGAGCCGGGAACGCGCGTCTCCATCGGCCTCACGGACCGTGCACGAGGCCCAAGGACCCGGTCGATAAGATCCGACGTCGAGCGCGCGAGATCCGCGATCGCACGCGATGGACGCGCGCGAATATCGACGTCGCGTGCCGCGCCCGTCTCCCCGGTTTTCAGGGGAAAAACCGAGGAGAATGCGACAGGAGGGTTGGCCGGCGAACGGGCGTAAACCTTCGCGCGAGCTCACCTGTGTGGCCTGTAGGCTCGTCGACGTTCGCGAGGGTACTCGCGTGTCGATTGAAGGGCGTCTCGAGGCGTGTCGACTGGCGCGCTGCCGTCAACCGCGTGCTCGAGGCGCGCAAAGAAGTGGCTTTCGAACTTGGGAGGGAGGAGACGTAGAGTCAAAAACCAAAATTCCGCGGGAACTTGACAGAGTGGCGAGTGGCGTCCAATCAACGGTCGTCTTTCTCTGTCTTCAAAAACCAAAGACGGAGATTCATCGAACCGTGCTTTCCCAGTCTATTATTCGTCCTATTATTACTTGAGATCCCTCGGGGTCACGAGACTGGCACTGCAGAAAACAATTCGCGCATCCATCCCCGCACACGCAGCTAGATTAGTCCTAAGCTATGTTCCACTCAGGGCCTGTACGCACCACCCGGGTTCAGCAAACCCTGAAAGTACCCCCACGCCGCCAGCAGGCTCGGATCCCTGTAGACGCTCCAGAGGAAACCTTGGGGAAAACCGTACGTGAGCGCCGCTCTTTGCGCGCTAGCCTTGGCGACGTCGCCGTTGACATTTAAGTCGCCCTCCCTTGGATTCCAGTTGAATGCTTCCAGGATACGGTTCTGTAAGTCCTTCCCGGCGGACGCGGTGACTGCACCTTCTTCGTACGTCGTCGTGCCCGGGGCGGCGGCGTACCCGGGCTGAGGGACGTACCCTTGCGGCACCGCCCCCGGCGCCACCTGGAGCGGGTCGGGCGCGGGGACAAATGGCGGCTTCCCATTCGGTTTGGTAACACCGTACCCATCACCCACAAGACCGTACCCATCACCCATAAGACCACCGTACTGATCACCCGCCTGCGCGGATGTGAGGTCGTCGTCGAGGTTTCCAGCGGCCTCGAGCGCCTTGAGCATCGACGACCATTCACTCGCCTGCGTCTCCGTCAGCTCCATAGGCACAACGCCGTCTCCGGCCATAGCGGCGAGTACCTCCATTTCCGCCGCCCGGTCGAGCAGGCTGGCCCTGTCCAGGTACCACGGAGGTGGTGGGGGTGACGGTGGGGGTGAAGGCGGCGGTGGGGGCGACGGGGGCGGTGACGGCGGCGACGGAGGAGGTGATGGAGGCGGCGGGTTCCTCAGCTGTAAACAAAACACGACGTCAGTTTAATTGCCCACATGATGAAAATAAAAATAAACTCACCTCGCTCCATTCCCCTACGAACCACGGAGGCGGCGACGGCTCGTATACGATCGGCGGTGGACGGCTCGGTGGCGGCGGCGGTTTGATCCCTATGGGGGGAACCCTTAGGGTCGGCCCCGGCGGTGTGGGCGGAGCTCCCGGGGTCAACACCGACCACTGCTCCGTGAACCAGGGCGGCGGCGGCGGGCTCGGCGGCGGTGGGCTCGGCGGAGGTGGACTCGGCGGCGGTGGACTCGGCGGCGGAGGGCTCGGCGGAGGTGGCCGCGGGGGAGGAGGGGGCGACGGACCCGGTGGCGGTGGACTCGACGGTGGCGGGGATGGTGGTGGAGGCGGCGGTGGCGGCACACGCGGCGGAGGCGCCGGCGGTGGAGGCGTGGTGACGAGTCCCAGCTCAAACGCCGCGGTCATCAAACTCGGTCCCAACAGGTCACCTTGGGTCAGGTCGTGGCACCCCGCGAGCAGGGACCTGGTGCGTAGTGACGCGCACAGCCGCGCGTTCTCGCCTCGTTGACACTGCAGGGACCTGTTGAGGACCTCGATGTCGTAGCAGTTCCTCGGCGCTCCGGGGCGAACGAGCGACGGCGGCGGCGGCGGCGGCGTCGTCGTCCCTGGTGCGTTGGGTGGAGGGAACGGGGGTGGGGGGGGAGGGGGTTGGAAGATCTGCGACAGTCCCGCCTCCATGCGATCGCGCTGGGGCGTGTCGGCGACTGGCGGGAAGTCCAGCGCGTGTCGTGGCGCCCGCGGGGACGGGGGTCGAGAACCAGGTGGGACACCAACACTCGTCCCCGGGGCGGGTGGCCGCGAGGCGAACAGCGGGCCGAGACCCTGGACGATGCGGTCCAGCGTCGACGATGTACTCGCGGGTGCGGCGTCGAGAAGGCCATTTGCCGGCGGCGGGACCGGGGAGGCAGTGCCGGGGGACGCCCAACCTCGCGGAGGGCCGTCGAGGTCCGCCCCGTCAACCTCGGCCGCACCGAGACACGCGGTCCACAGCACCACCGTCAAAGTCACGCGCGTCAAAGTCACGCGCGGGGTCTGTGGGAGCCCCCATGGACGCCCGGTACGCCGACGACACATGTCGATACGATGTTCCGTAGGCTCCGCGCGCTCGCCTCGCGCTCCCCAGGGCGCATCGTCGACTGCGAAGTCGTCGTCGCGCGGCCCGGATATTTTCGTGTTAAAAATGTCTCCCGAGGACGAACGAAAAGGACGCCGGTTCGGACCTCGCGCGGCTTCCGCGGCTGGTAGATCTCGTGCCGATCGATATTACCCCATCACACGCCCGTCTCTGTACGGTACGCCCGCACTTTTCAGCCAGCCCAGGATGCTCAAGACGACCGCCGCCCCGACCCGCCTCGACCGTCGCAACTCGCGCCAGCACCTCGACCGCGTGCCCGTGTTGCCCACGCACGGCACAGTGTCGAACTGGGGACCCTTCCAACGAGACGTCGTCACCAGTGTCCCGCCGAGGGTCGTCGTCTACACGACGTGCGTCGTTCTCTCCTTGTTCCTCGTCGCATGCGGGGTGGTGGTCACCTCGTCGAACGAGGAGCCCGGCTTTGCGTCCTCGGGCTCCCTGAACCTCGACGCCGGAGTGAACCACGGCGGCAGACAGCTCACGCAGTGGCTCGCGCCAGTCTGGTACAGCCTCCCGACCTTCTTCGACTCCTTATACAACCTCGGCGAGTCGTTGGTGAGGCTGGGAATAACCCCCGAGGAATACAGAGTCGCCGCGGAGATAAACGCCGAGGCCGAGCGCGAACGAGCTTTGGAAGCGGAACAGTACGAGGATGAATACTCGTACGCATCTAACGCAGTGGACGAACCCGCGGATGACAACCCCAACGACGGGTTCGACACGTGGCCCGGGTACGATATGTACGACGGAAGGTTCGGAGAGACGCCGTTCTACCGCAGCCGCTGAGCGTAATAACCGCGAGTGGTAGTTCAAAGGACTCGACTGTAATGATATCGACATATTGTGCCTCTTTGTTCTATCGCCGCCGAGACGACGCGTGTCGTCTCCGTGGAGCTCAAGTGCTCCTCCCCCCCCTCTAACAGGCGATCCGTCCCATCGCCATCGCAAAAAATAGTCAACTCTAACTCTCCCGCTGCAAATCTCTAATCATGCACGCGTTTGACAACAATTTTTACGCCTTTTGGACCTCGAGCTTGAACGCGCCGGTGACCTCGGGGTGGAGCTTGACGGAGACGTCGTAGGTGCCCACCTCGTTGATGTCCGGCACGGTGATGGTCTTCTTGTCGAGCTCCTTGCTGGTCTGCTGCTTCACCGCGTCGACGACGTCCTGCGTGGTGACGCTGCCGAAGATCTTGCCATCCTCACCCACAGTCTTCTTCACCACGAACTTGCCGATGGTCTGGAGCGCGGTGGCGATGGCCTTGGCGCCGGCGGACTCGGCGTTCTTGGCGGCAACCTTGGCGGCGGCGTCGGCGGCGACGGACTCGAGCACGTCACCGGTCGCCTTCTTCGCGAGGCCGAAGGGCTCGAGGTTGTTGCGGAAGTAGCCCATGGAGACGGTCACGACGTCGCCGGCGGACCCGAGGTTGGGCTGGTCCTTGACGAGAACGACGGTGGACTTCTTGGCAACCTTCTTGTTGGCCTGCACGTTGAGGCGGGATGCACGGCCCACGCGGGGCGCGGCGACAGCCTTGGTGGTGCGGACGCCCTGCGTGACGAGGAGCGGGGTAACGAGGGCTCGGTCAGCTCAATTGACGGAGGAAAAAGCGGTCCAAAACCCTCAAACCCTGAAGGCGAGGTCGGGCGGCGCTGGGATCGCGGTTGAGACGCACCTGGGGGGCGGCCTTGAGACCGGTGAAGGTGGTGAATGCGGTAACGGTAGACATCTCTACTGTTTGGATTCGGGCGTCGGCGAGCACGTCGTCGGCGTCGTTGTCAGTGGCGTCGTTGCGCAGGCCGCCGAGCACACTTTCTTATCCAGTGACGTCAGCGACCCATTTTCACAAAAAACGTAGGTTACACGTTCTCGAGCGTCAGCGTCACGAACCAGTTTCCCCTCAAAAGTCAACTGTGCCGCACAGAGAGAGCGCCGAGTGGAGCGACGCCACACCGAGAGAGCCGAGGCAACCCGGTCGAGGCGCCTTACGAAGGTCCCTCCTCGGTCGGCACGTCCGCGTCGCGCGGGGTGGAGGGGTCCACGCGCGCGCATTGAGCCTCGCTCGTTCCGGAGAAAGCGTTTGTGAATCAGAGCCTTCATATCGGGAGCTCCGATGACCGCCACGGCGCCCCCACGGTCCGCGAGCTCACGGTCGAGCTCGGGGCGACCGTCGACGAGCTCGTCGGAGGTGTCGTCAGCGGAGAATGCACACCAGCACTCGCCCGGTCACCCCTCGTACAGCCCGAGCGATATGCTCCGCGCCGCGTCCAAGAAGGCCAGGAAGACCAGGGGCGGGACGACCACCACCGTCGCCGTGAACCTGAGCAACTGCAAGTACCCACTGCTCCGGACGGTGCAGTCCAAGCTGGGATGGAAAGAGGTGCACGACGACGACCCGGACGCGTGGAACCTGTATTGGACCGACACGTCCATCACGGGCGACCGCCTGGTGCGCATGAAACCGGGGCAGAAGATCAACCACTTCGTCGGAATGCTGGAGATTTGCCGCAAACGGAGCCTGGCCAAGAACCTGGCGCGGCTCGAGTCGGTGTACCCGCACGATATTGACTTCTCGCCGAAGACGTACAACCTCCCCGCGCAGCTCGACGAGTTCTTGGAGGAGTTTAAAGAAACCGATGAAGTTGTCACGAGCTCGACGAAGAAGTCGACTCGAGCTCCAAAAAAGACGTTCATCTTGAAGCCGGACGCGGGGTGCCAAGGGAAGGGAATCTGTCTGGTGCAGGACGAGCGACACGCGTGCAAGAGCCTCGACTCCCTCGGCGGAGGCGGAGAGGGGGTGGGACGGACAAAGGCACCGGTGGTGGCGCAGAGGTACCTGGACCGTCCGCTGCTCATCGACGGGTACAAGTTCGACCTCCGCGTCTACGCCTTGGTGCTGTGCGCGGATCCGCTGCGGATATTCCTGTTCGACGACGGCCTGGCGCGGTTCTGCACGGAGCGGTACGAACCTCCCCGGTCTTCGAACCTCAAGACGTCGTACATGCACCTGACGAACTACGCGGTGAACAAGAAGAATGAAAACTTTGTGTTCAACGAAGACGCCGACGCCGACGGTACGGGTAGCAAGTGGACGATTCACGGCTTACGCCAGTGGATGGAAGATAGTAACCTGGACTTTGGCAAGATGTGGGGCGAGATCAAGGATTTGATCGTCAAGACGGTGATCAGCGCGCAGCCCGCGCTGGCGTACAACTACAGACAAGCCTTACCCGCCGAGCAGAACGACGGGTACGCGTGCTTTGAGATTCTCGGCATCGACGTGATGATGGACAGAGACCTCAAGCCCTGGCTCATCGAGGTGAACCACTCGCCCTCGTTCACCGCCGATACCCCGCTGGACCTCGCCGTCAAGGAGGATCTTATCAGCGACACGATCGACTTGGTGGGCATAGACGCCAAGGCGTTGGCGAAGATGGAGGAGAAGGCCAAGGCGGATGCGATTTCCCGCCTCTTCGCTGGCAAGTGGACGGGGAGCAGGACGGCGAGCGCGTCGAGTGACGACGGCAAGACCCGCGAGGAGCGTCTGCAACAGCGACGTGAACACTTACTACGGGAACGCGAAAAGTGGGAGAAGGACCACAGCGGTTCGTACGAGATTGTGTACCCGTCTCCGGATCCCGAGCGCCAGGCGACGTACGAGCAGCTGCTTTTCACGTGCAAGGAACTGTGGGAGACCAAGGGCCAGCCGCACAACCTCAACCAGGTGATGGAACGGGCCAAGAAGCAGGCTGTGAGGAAAGCGACGGAGACGGAGGTGCGTTTGCTGTTCAAAAAGACCGGTCGGAGGCAACCCACGGGGGACGGGTGGAAAAAGGTGATTGACGCGGCGTTGGAGAACAAGAGCCGGATGGGACGAGTCGGCGACGTAAACGCCCTCGCCTCCGTCGCCAGGGCCGCGTCGGGCGGAGACAAGGGCGGGTGGTGGAGCGGGTTCTCGTACGACAAGACCCTCCTCGACCGAATGATCGACGCCGACCTGACGCAGAACGTGCACGGCTTGACTGCGACGAGCAGGCGAAGCTCGGCGTCATCGGGCGACGGCCGCGACGACGACGAATCGCGGTTCAAGACGACGTCCAAGATCCAGACCACCACGTACGAGCGGTTGATGGGTAAGAAGACCCTGGACGCGCTCGCCGCCGCGAAGGAGGCGAAATCCCAGCCCGTGGTGGACTCGGTGACCCCGCAGCAAGCCGCGGCTGCGGCGGCTGCGGCGGCGCAAAAGGCTGCAGCGTTGGCCGCCGCCAAGGCTAAGCTCGGGCGAAGGGGCGTCACCGGGACGATCGCCAAGGGCAGGACACCGACGGTGGCGGACGTGGAGAAGCTGATGCTCAAGATGGACGTCGCGGGTGAGCAGGCTGTGGGTTCGGTGAGGACCGGGTTTGGCGCCGGGCCGGCGCTGCGCACCAACAGGTCGCTGGCGAAGGAAAAGGAAAAGGTGATCAAGGAGAAAGGGCCATCCGCCAGGCGCCCGCCGGTACCCGTCAAGCTCGAGAAGGTTGCGGTCGGGACCAAGAGCTTTAACATGGCGCCGAACGTGGACGCCACCCGGGTCCAAGGGTCCAAGGGTACGCAGAAGAGGACGAGCGTCAGCGCCGGGAAACCAGCGCCGACGGATGGGCTCGGACTCGGCGTCACAGGAGCCCGGCCCGTATCCGTATCCGGCGGAAGATTTCGTGTATGAATAAGATGTATTCCAGTTTGTGACGAGAATGGAACTTGTATTCATCTGAGGTGCTCCGCGTAGTACTTGGCGTGCCACTTCCACCCCGGGCACTTGTTGTCCACCATGTACTGCAGGCAGTCCCAGCGTTTGTAAAAGGCGGCGTTAGAGCACGTGAGTAGGTCCCAAGGGCACCCGTTCTCGTGCAAGTACTGGAGAGCGGACAATTGTCCATGTGCGGCTGCGCGTAGGCACGTGCCCGCACTCCAAGCAAAGTTGTTCTCTCGCGCCCACTTCAGCAGCCTTAGACTCCCCAGTTGAGCAGCCTCGTCACATAAGTGTACACTTACGTAGTTCCCAACCACTCCACCAAGAAGTCTGACGACTCTCTCGTGAGGTAGAGACAGTGCTACGTCGTTGTCCAGCAGTACTACGACACGAGTATGCCGCGTCCATCTCCAGAAATCCAGCGAGTCCGAGTCCGGGAACGCGCCCCAGTCAAACTTGCGAGGGTACGCTGCGGCAGGCTTGGAGGCGTCCCTCCACAGCTTGCTCACCACGGCGAGGTTGACGCGGGTCTTGACGCACTGCACGTGGGAGAAGACCACGGTCGCGACGTCCAGGCCGGGATCGAAGATCGGTTGCCTCGTATCGGGTGCCGACATGCCGCTCGAGGTCGTAATGGCGACGTCGTGAGAGAGAGAGAGTGAGCGAGTCGTGGCTTTCAGGTCCTTTCAGTCGTGGCTTTTCTCGGAGAGGCTTTTTGATGTAAACTACAGAAAGTCGGCGACGATGCGGGAGAAGGTGCGATACGCCGTGACGAGTGGGGCGGGTTTCGAACTGAGCTGAGTGGGACGTACGCGTGGAACACGTCAGGTGAATAAACAGTCATCCGCTACGTCATGTCATCCGTCTATATCGTATCATGTCCCTCGTCCGCCGCGCTTCTTGTACTGGGGCTGGCACGCCATCGCCGCCAGCTCGACCCTCCGAGCCGCCCTGTAAAACGCCCTGGCGCCGTCGCCGTGCGGATGCGCCTCGCACCGCTGCAACGCGTGAGCCGCGATGAGCGCGATGAGCTCCGATGATTCGACACCGCCACCGGACGCATCTTCGTCGAGCTTGAGCGTCTCGACACCCGCCGCCTTCATCGCCGCCAGGTTACCGGAGCACCGCGCCGTCGCCTCCATTTTGGCAGCGGACAACTGACGAACCTGAGCCGACTTCCCGTCGTGAAGCACCGACTCGACGGACTTCGCCACGGAACCGGAGAGCGCGTGATTGTTGTCCGCGAACGTATCCCCCCGATGAGACACCTCAAACTCAGCCCTGAGCTCCGCCTCGATTTCGGCGCGTAACTCCTCCTTGAGCTCCTTTTTCGCCGCCTCGCGTGTCGCCGTCTTGACAACGTCCGCGTTCATCGCGGTCGGAGACGAAGCGACCCTCGCGGCGGCGGCGATTACCTCCGCGGCTGCCGCCTGCGCGGACACGAGCTGGCGCCGTGCCTCGTCCTCCCCGGCTCGCGCGCGCTCTGTTTCCCGTCTCGATTCGTTCAGCTTTTCCCGGAGCGTCTCAAAGTCCGACGCCGCGTTAGTGATGTGAGCCTCGACCCCCGAGAGCTGCGTCTCGAGCCCGACGGCCCGCGCCCGCAGACGGTTCGCCTCGCACCTGTACCCGTCGCATCGCTCCGTCAGCACACCCGCGCGCGCGGACCATCTCCACCTTAACCTCGAGTTTTCACTGCCGGACTCGGCGAGCGCCTCCATCAGGTCCTCGATCTCGGCAGTCGCCGCGTTCACCGCCGCGTCGCACGTATCCGCCTGTTCTCGGAGGATGGCGCGGAGCTTGTCCCTCTCGCGCTTCGCGGTGGACCGTACCGTGGACACGGACGCCGCTTCCCTCCACCGACCGAGCGCGTGTGCCAACGTGACCGCGGCTCTGCTGGAAGGGATCGCCACCGATGGGACCTCAGATGAGTCCCCGTCGTTCGTCTCCATCTTCGCGTACCAAGTCGCCGGCTCGGGTCGCGACTCCGCGTTGATAAACCCCGGTGTACGCGTCGCCTTGTGCGCCCTGTACCTGCCGTACACCACGTCGAGCTCGTTTACACACTCGCCGTGTGCTCCGTCGACGATGCCGTGGGATGCGTATGGGTTCGGGGACAGGACGTTGGACAGGTCGCGTAGCCCGACCGCGGTGGACAGAGCTCTCTCTGCGAGTTCACGTTCGGGTGTCATGTCGGGCACCTCGTCGGGCGGGTCGTGGAAACTTCCGTGCCAACCGCGATGGAGCTTCGCTGCGGTGTCATCCGGGGTGGTGTTGACGTTGGATACGTCCCCGAGTGGGCTCCTTCGCCGTGTCGGTGGCATCCCTGCGGGTTTCGGGGTCGCGAGGGGAAAGACTCAGATTCGCGTCCCGGAAATGACGGTGGTGGGTGCCGAGAGGGGGACGCCGCCTCGGGTGGGCTATCGGTCCATGATTGTGAAGGACAAAGCCGACGGCACGTTATATCTAGACGAACCTGTGTCTTTGCTGCTCTTGGATGCGCCGTCTCGCGACTCCGAGGACCCCGACGCGACCCCTTCGGCGTTTGTCAACGCGGCATCATGTTTTGTGGCGCGACGAAACGCATCTTTGCCCTGAGGCGTCGGCGTCCCGAGCGAGACTGCCCGCTTCATGCAGCAAACGATGGCGCTACGCTTCGCCTTTTGACGCGAGGATACCGCGGCGTCTCCCCTGCCCATGGTCTCTCCTTACTCGGGGGTTCCAAGGACGCGCGAGGGGGTTCTGTGCGTTCCGAGAGAAGATGGGCCAGAGACGGAGAAATTTCTTAATTAAATGCATCGTCATACGGGCAAATAGGCACGTTGTTAAGACTTACTACGTCGTACTACACGTTAATTATTTCGAAAATGTTAATACTCACAGTCTGTTTGCTCGTGTATTACAAATTGTGCGTAAATTCCGTGGAATATGATAACGTGACGGCAGGCTCCACACTCACGCGACGCGCTCGAACCATGACGGCGGTCGCCAACTTTCTCGACGAGGTCGTGCTCACCGGGAGCAGCGCGGAGGGTCCCGTGCACGCGTGGGACGTGCGCACGGGCATGCAGCTCAAGTCGTACAAGTGAGTCGCCCGGCAACCTCCTTTCATCCCCGTGCATCTTCGCCGCCGACGACGAGATGGGCATCGCCACGTTGGGCGGCACCGGCCCTTAACACCGTATCGGACCCTCTTCTGACCATTCGTCCCCTCTTCTAACCACACCAGGACGACGGCGTGCGGTCGCGGCGGCCTGTGCAAACTCGGCGAAGACTACCTCGGTGCGCGCCCGCTCCGAACCCACGACCAACTCGCGGCGGCGGCGGCAGATTATCACCCGCATCATCCGACTGACCAAACTCCCCCACCCACCCACCCTTCATCAATGCAGTGAGCGCGCAGGTGTCCAAGAACGCGCTCGACGTGTGGGGCCTGGACAAAGAATCCGCGCTCCACAAGTTCTTCGTGGGCGAGCCCATGGGGGTGGTGGCGTCCTCACCAGACGGAGCCTTCTTCGCCGCGGGATCCCTCACGGGCGCCGCGTACCTGTGGGAAGTATCCACGGGCAAACTCGTCAGGACGTGGCCCGCGCACTTCAAGGCTGTGTCCGCCATCGCGTTCAACAGCGACGGGTCCGTGCTGGTCACCGGAGGGGACGACACGGTGGTCAGCGTCTGGTGCCTAGCCGCCCTGCTGGACCCGGCGTCGACGTCATCCGCGTCAGTCAACCCGACGCACTCGTGGGCGGAGCACTCACTTCCCGTCGCCTCGATCTGCGTCGGGACGTGCGGGGGCGGGGGCGCGGGGTTAGTGGTGTCGTGCTCCGCGGACAGGACGTGCAAGATATGGACCCTGGGCGGCGGATACTTACTGCGGACGGTTTCGCTCCCGGCGGCTTTGCGAGCGGTGGCGATTGACGCGTGCGAGGCGACGCTTTACGCGGGAGCAGTCGACGGCCGGGTGTTCGAGGTACCCCTCAACGCATCCGCGTCGATGGCGCAGTCGACCGACGGGTCGAGCGGCGCGTGCGCTGTGCTGGAGGGTCACACGCGCGCCGTTAACTCGCTCGCGTGCACCGCCGACGGCGAGCGAGTTATCAGCGCTTCGGATGACGGGACGTGCCGGGTGTGGGACGCGGCTTCCCGGCAGACGACGCACGTGCTGAGGCACCCCAAGGCTGTGCCGTTCGTCGCGATAGCCTTGGCCCCGCGACGCCGGATCGTGATGGACGATGGGGCACTCGCGGGGAACGAGAAACGGAAGCTCGCGCCGTTGGCTCCGTTTAGCAGGTTTGCCAGCGCGGCGCAAGGGAAGGGTGGTAAGGGTCTCCGGCCGTGGGAAGGTGCGCCGATCATCATGCGCGGTGCGCCCGGGGTTTCGTCCACCTCCACGCCAGGTGCCGATGTGACACTCGGTGACACGATTGGACGCGCTTCTAAACGGCCGAGGGGAGGCGTCGATGAGGGAGACGCGGGAGGACCTAAATCTGGGGGCGGCGGCGAGGACGTCGAGGATCTGTTGAAGAAACTGGCGGCGGCGGAGGCTGAGGCCAAGGCGGCCAAGGAGGAGACGGCGTCTTGGAAGGTTAAGCACGGGGAACTCAGGGCGTTCGTCGCGGCGGAGCTCGTGAACGACGCCGCGAGCAAATAAGATATCTTCGATAGTCATCATATACACGGTGGCCAACAAACACAAACACAAAACGCGGAACCAACTCGATTCAACACATTACCTTATGAACATCTCATCACGCAAACACGCCAGCCTCGATTGAGACGAGCGCGACGGCGACGACGTACGCCGCGGGGAAGCACCATCTGGAGAAGACGTCGACGTGCCTGTCGGCGAACCTCATCTTCCCGTCCTTCCCCACGAGCATACCCGCGAACCGTCCCGCCTTGCCGCGGACGAATGAACGCATGTCGCTGATCTTCTCCCCGAGCGACGCGTCTTCCTTCTCCCTCGCGTCCTTCAGCGCGGCGTTGACGCGGGTCTCGACGTGTAAAAGGTAGTTGGCGACGACGACGCCCAGCACGGTGTACGCGCAGAAGTACTGGCTCTTGCTCAGCACGCCGAGCATCCAGGCGTCGGCGTCGCTGAGTTTTGGCAACGACGCGAGTGAACCTTTCGTGAGGTTGATCACGGAGAGGTAGGAGATGAAGCAGAAGGCGGCGCGCGCGGGAATGGCGCCGCGCTGGATCCAGAACGTGCCGTAGCTCAGCGCCACGAGGAAGATGGACGGCAGTAGCACGAACGCGATCCAGTAGTCCGGCTTTCGCTTCATTCGCACCGTGAAGTCGACGTACGACATAGGTGGCATCCCCGACGTCTCACCCACGGTCATGTTCGTGCCCAATACGGTCCACTCGGTGGTGCCGCCGAGCAGGCCGGTGTTTGGGACCTTGAACAGCTCCTGTCCGGTCGTCGGGGCGGTGAACGCGACCATCTTGGAAGGCGCGTTGAGCAGCATTCGCGCGTAGCACGTCTGCTCGTCGAACGGCATCTTCTTGAAATCGAAGATGCACGTCGCGCTGACACCCTCTCGGATCGTCACCGTGACCTCACCGTCGTTCTTGAACACTAAGAACGTGGACGCGGTGCCGAATGACCCGATGGCGTTCAGGAACGAGTACTCGGGGTGCCAGACTTCGGAGAGCATCGCCGAGGGGAACACGGCTCGCTCGTGCTCGAAGCACCCGTTGTTTCTGGTCGTGGTGTCGAACGCCAGCCTTGAGTCGGGCCAGGTCATCGTGTGCTCGATGGCCATCTGGATCGAACCCGTGGGCTCGGAGACTGACTTTATGAGCTCGAGCACGCCGGAGACTTCCACCTTGACCGTGGTCTCGCCCGACTGTGGGGCGGGTGGGCTGTATTCGTCGTGCGACGTCAACATCGCGGTGCGAATGCCGCCCGGGTCGGTCGGGCCCGAGCACACGGAGTGCACGCAAGGGGTGCAGGTCGCCAGGACCAAAACGGCGACGACCGCGCATCTCATTGGGAGCCGGAGGTGACGCATGAGGATGATGAAGGCGTGCCGGGGGGCGCGCCGGGTGAATGAGGGCGCGCCGGCTGACGAAGCAATGTGGTCAATTTTC
>Ga0302114_10000253_pt1 | contig 39521 bp, 23 predicted proteins | sample AG5_Surface_MG_FD_203107 | JGI IMG/M metagenome (GOLD analysis project Ga0302114, IMG submission 203107) | Marine microbial communities from Western Arctic Ocean, Canada - AG5_Surface | ecosystem: Environmental > Aquatic > Marine > Oceanic | place: Canada: Western Arctic Ocean | collected...
GCGGCGCGGACACCTCCACCGTGCCAATCTCAAAAGCTGAGAAGCTCCTGGCGAAGCTCGCACAGCAGAAGGAGGAGGACGACAAGGAGAGCAAGAAACTCAACCGCCTGCAAAAGCACGTGGAGGATGACGCGAGGGCAGAGGCTGCCACCGCGCGCGCCGCAGAGATCGCCGCACGCCACGACGCGCAGCTCAGGGGCGCGGAGCAACTCGGAATCACAGTCGCCAAAGATGCCAAAGATGCCGAAGCGCTCCTCGGGGACGACGACGCCGACGAGACGCCCATGCCCAGGGACATCACCCGCGCCCTCGAACCCTCCGCCTTTGTTCCCATCGGATACCGTAAATCCGACGCGAACCACACGGCGTGCGGCACGCACAACATGCCGCGTGATTCGAAAACGGCGGCGACGGATGCCAAACGATTCGCTGAAGCCGCCGAGACGGCGGCGAAGGACTCACCGGGCGCCGACGTGGCGCAGGCTGTGGAGTTCACCGTGCGTGAGGCGCTCACGGGCGGGTGGCTCGAGCAGTCGTTTCTCATCGCCCGGCGGGACGGCGACGCCGCCGCCGCCTCGGAGGGTGGCAAAGCTACGCCGAAAGCTGCGCCGAGGACGACGATCGGGTCCGCCGCCGCCGCCATCCTCGGCGGCGGCGTCCGCAAGAGCTCGTCTCCCACGCCCTCGGAGGACACCACGCGGGTACCTCCGCTGTGCGCGGAGGACACCGCGCGTTGGCTGTTCCACACGGCGACGTCCCCGTCGAGCGACGACGACGTGGTCCTCGGGGCTCGCAACGCGATTTTGGCGGCGATGGGCTTCGAGCCGGACCCGGCGCCGCACGCGTCACCCAGGTGGCTCTGCGGCACCCCAACGCTCCGCGCGCCGCCCGTACTCCCGTGGCGTCCGCGTGCGAGGGATATCATCGACGCCCTGGGCAAGTGCGGCGTCGTGATCGACGTCGAGACGCTCGGGTGTAGCCTCGGGAAATTCGCCGAGGAAGGTAAAAAGATGACCGCCGCGGCTAAGCGTAAGCGCGACGCGCAGGCTGCCGCGGCGGGCGACGGGCTCGCCCAGCTATGCGGCCGGAACAAGGGCGACCGCGCGGCTACCGCGCGGATGTACGAGGACGGTTCGAATCGCCTTCGGTTGCAGATTTTCGCGGCGGTTCAAATCGCCGGCGCGGCGGCGGCTTCCGCCAGGTATGCCCCGCGCCATCACTCCCGATCCGATTCGATCACGCCGGTCAAGGGTGCCCAGGGTGCCGACACAGCTGTGCACGATGGCCCGCAATGCTGGGTCATGGACGACCCGGCAGGTGCCGGGGACCTGCTCGCGGTGTTGGCGGGTGTTCGACTGGATCCGAGGGCGGGCGCCGCGAGCGGCTGCGTGGACTTTTGCGCCTCGGAACTTCTCGCCGCCGCCGCCGTCGCCGACGACGAGGACTGGCGCGTGTTCCGCGACGCCGCCGCGGCCAAGCTCGCGCGCGTCGGGCCCACGCACACGGCGCGGCTGGCGGCGATTCAGTGGGTTCCGTGGGGGACGAGGCGGGAGCAAGAGGTTCAGGATTTGGCGGCGCTCGTCGCGATTCGCGAGTTGGTCCCGCTCGTGAGTGATCGGCTCGACGCCGACGACGGGGGCATCGCGGCGAAGAAGCCCAAGCCCACGAAGAAGTCGGTACCGTTAGTCCCGCAGAGCGCGAAGAAGGCTGCGAAGGGCGGTAAGGGTGTCGGACACGGACACGTGGCGGATGTGAACACGTGGCAGATGGAAGCCGTGCGGGCGTTGGGTCCGATTAGCGTGAGCGTCGAGTCGGACGTCGACGCGGCTTGGGCTATTCACACCGCCGTGCACCTCACCGACCTGGTGCTGCACGCGGGGACCGCGAGCGGGGGTAGCGGTTTGCGGGGCGGGAGCCTGGGCGTCAACGGCGCGCCGAGGACGCCCGGGAAGGAGGCGAAAGAGACAGCTTCGCTGAACGCGGCGGCGGAGGCGTTTATGCAGTTTCTCAAGCGGACCAAGGCGAGCATCCCTCGCAGCGGGCGGACGGCGTTCAACGCGCTCAAGAACCTAGCGGTCGTCATCTTCACCAGGCAGCAACGGGCGGAGCAGCTGCGTCGGAACAAGATGGAGCACGAGAACGCGGACTCGTCCGACGACGACAGCGACGGGGAGGACGAAGACGAAATCGCGTGAGCACTTTTAATGACGAGATCGCTAATGAATGAACGCAAACGTGTAACCCCTATTCCGTCTCAGTTGAAGATATTCAGGACCGTGTCGACCCCCGCGCCCCTCGCGTTGAGAAACCTGCTCAGCAACGCCGCGCGTCCCCCCGTGGTGAGCCCCGCCAGGTGCGCCGCCATCTCCGACTTGGCCATCCCCTCGAAACTCGCCAGCGCGGCGACGACGTCATCCGCGCCCCGCGTCTCATTCGTCGCACCCGCGCGCCTCTCAGCCGCTTGCCCCGCGGACACGTTCGCGGACACGCGCGCCTGTTCATCCCACTCGCGCTGCTCCGCCTCGGCGTCGTATCCGCGATGGCGCGCGACGGCGACGGCGCGTCTGCTCCGGGCGGTTTCGCGTCCCCGCGGGCCGTCGTCGCCCACGATGTTTTCGTGCCGGTGCTCGTGCACCACGTTGTCGCCGTCCCTCGTGAACATGCGCCCTTCGTTCCCCACGCGCCCTTCGTTCTCCATACCGTCTCTCTCGTTCCCCCCGCCGTCTCTCTCGTCCCCTTCCCCTTCGTCTTCCTCGATGGTCCCAACCCGTGCGCGTTTTTTGTCCTCTTGCGATTTGTGACCCTCCTGCGATTTGTGACCGCCTCGGCCGCTGGATCCCCCGCTCGCGCGGCGCCACCCGCCGTCGGCCGATGCCTTAGGCTGCGTTCCCTCGCCGTCTTCCCTCGCCGCGTCGTTCATCTTCTGATTCGCCCTCGCGCGCGCCTCCGCTTCGATCTGCGCCGCGCTCTTAATCTCGAACGTGTGACTCTCCGCCGCGCTTCGTCGTTCCCGCTCAACCAGCGACTGCATCCGCGTGATTTCATCGTTTGCCAGCGCGAACATGTTAGACAAGCCGAAGAGCTCGCCCTGATTCGCCTTGTCGCCCTGGACCCCTTCGAAGTATCGCCGCTCCTTGCTGGCGTCCACCGCGACGTTCGACTGCTGCTGCTTGTACACCTGCCGCTGGTAGACCATCTCCTCGATGGTCCCGGCGGCTAAAAGCCGGTAGACGTCCACGTCGCGTCGCTGACCGATGCGGTAAGCCCTGTCCTGAGCCTGCGCGTCCTTCGCGGGGTTCCAGTTGGGGTCGAATATGACCACGCGATTCGCGGACGTTATGTTCAACCCGACGCCCCCCGCGCCCGTGGAGAGGAGAAAGACGAAGAGGGACTCGCTGGCGTTGAAGTCGTCCACGAGCTTTTGCCTATCCTTGCCCGCGGTGCTTCCGTCCAGTCGCGCGTAGACGTACCCGCGCTGGGTCAGAAACTTCTCCAGCACGGTGAGTAACCGGGTGCTCGTGGAGAACAGGAGAACCTTGTCGCGCTGTCTGTTCCACAGCGCGAGGAGCTTCTCGAGCGCGAGTAGCTTGCCGCAGTTCGTGGCATCACCGAGGCGGGTAAAGTCCATGTCGGGGTGATCGGCGCCGCCCACGAGGTCCGCATCCTCACCCAGCGCGGCTCTCGCCACCACCCTCGCCTTGTAAAACTTTTCCGCGGCGTCCTCGGTTCCGTGCTCATCCTCGGGGTCGGGTTTGAGCAGCTCGAGGTGGTTGCTCACCTTGATGAGCGTCTGCATCAGCGTAAACGTCATGCAATACGGGCACATCAACGCTCCTGTTTTGGTGACGTGGGTTGAATGGTCGTAGGAGTTCCAGATGGGCGCGGGGCCGGTCGGTTCCTGGTAACAACACCGAGCCCGCTTCTCCCCGCTGCCGCAGTCGCAGTCCTCTTGGTGCCGAATCAGGAGCTGAAACTCCTCCATCTCCAGCAGTCTCTGCGTCACCCGCGTCTGCATCGGCGACATGTCGCAGAACACGACGTTGTCCGCCTTTTGCGGGAGCTGATCCGCCAGCGTGTCCTTCTTGGTCCGCTTGAGCATGTACTTGCGTAAGAGCTTCGCGAGCTGCTCCGCTTTGTCCCTGCCGCGGCCCAGCGTGAAGTCGTCGACGCCGTGTCTCTGCGCAGCCTGCATCGCCTTGGAGTAGTAATCCTTGAACTCCTTCGCGCCGCCCAACGAGTTGGGACACGCCCAGTCGAACAGACACCACAGCTCGTCGTAGCTGTTCTGCATGACGGTGCCGCTCAGCCCGAACCGTCTGCGCCTTTGCACCGAAGCCGCCGCCTCGTACCTTTTCGTCTTGTCGTTTTTCAACTGGTGCGCCTCGTCGAAGATACAAGCGGACCAGGTTCGGACACTAAACGCGTCGGCGTTTCTTACCAAGGTGTCGTACGTGGTGAGCACGATCTCGCACCGGGAGTTGTCGGACACGACACGTGTCCACGCGTCGTCGCGCGATTGGCCGTGGACGCGTTCGACGCTGAATTCACCACCCGGAAGCATCCGGCCCCATCTCGACAGCTCAATCTCCCAGTTTTCCAGCACGCTCATCGGACACACGACGAGCGCCTGCGGCGGATCCGGGTTCGCTTTTGGCGAGCGAAGCACGGCGGCGAGGAACGCCACCGTCTGTATCGTCTTGCCCAGACCCATGTCGTCGGCGAGCACGCCGCCCTTGCCGCTGGCCCAAAGAGTGTACAGAAACCGAACCCCGTCGCGCTGGTACTCACGCAGGTGGCAGTTGAGCGCCGCGGGGACGTAAAGGCTGTCCGATGCGGTGCGGGTTGCGTCGGGGGCGGCGGCGTTTTCCGGGAGAGGGTCCGTGTTGTCGGGCTGTCCGGCTCCGAGCTGTTCGTTCCATTCGAGCTCCGCGGGGCCGAGGATGAGGTCGCCGGCCTCCTCCGCCGATTGGACCGAGCGGAACTGGCCGGGGCCTCCCGCGACGGGCGCGAAGGCGTCGCCGCCGCCGACGGGTACCTGCGTATCGATGCGGGGGAGAGAAGGTCGGCGGGTGTCGCGGTGGAAAGTATAAATAAAAAAGAAAGTGGGCACCCATCGAGGATCTGGGGTGGGCATCTCTGATCGTCGGGCGCGGGGTACTCACCGCGCATTTGCCCATGACCTCGTCGAGCTCCTGCGAGCCCCAGAGCGGCTCCTCCGGTGGACCCTCCGAGTCGTCCGAGTCCGCGTCGATGTCCATCCTTTCGTTCGTCGCGCGGGCCGGGGGCCCGGCTTGGTCCTCGTTCGTCGTCTCCCCGTCACCCCTCTTCTGCGTCGTTCGCTGCTTCTCTCGTTCATCCTCGCGATCCAGCGACTGGTGCGCCGCGGTCGTCTCGGCGAGAAGCTCCGCGAGGGTCAACTGCGACGGTGGATGGACGGGTCACGCGTGTTCAGTGGAAGAGGGTCACGCGAAACAGGGTCGGGTATGGGGGCGAGGTGCGAGTGAAATCTAACGTCGTCGTTTCGGAAGCGGGGCGGATCTGGGCGTACCTTGCGCGCGGGTCCCTGGGAGTCCCTGAGTCCCTGCGAGCCGGACACCGACCGCCTGAGCTCATCGCCGCCGTCCGTTGGCAGGGTCCTGAGCAGACCCAGGAGGTCGTCCCCGCGCGGCATGCAGACGGAGGGGCAGACGAGTTAGAGGGGGGTGCCACGAATCAATGCTCGCGAGCGACGGAGGAAACAGAGAAGACGGAGCTTTTGAAAATCTCGAGTGTGGCGCTGACAAACTTCCCGCGCGTGCTATTCGCGCATTCAAACCTCGATTCGACCCACCGAGCGCGGATCGATCCCTCCTCATGATCAGTCATCTCACCTCCCACCGCCCCGTTCGCCCCGCGGTCGTCCGTCTCCCGTCGTCTCGAACCTCGGCGTAGGCGCACAGCTGTCGACTTTTGGAATGATCACATGCGATCGGCGCCTGGGCCGTACCCGCCCCTGGTCCCCGACCCGCTCGCCCCCCTGGCGACATCCCGTGACCCCGTCCTCCCCGTTCCATCCGCGTACGCACCCCGGCTCTCCCCGCCCCGGGTCCGCCCGTCGTCGACGCCGCGGCTGCGACTCTCCTTCTCCCTGGACGAAACTCTTCCGGGATCCCGCGACGCTCCCGCGGCTCCGGCTCCCAGCGCCGGGCCCGCGGATGGCCTCGTCAGCGCCTGCGTCTGCTGGTACTTGAGGATGGTCCAGTCGAAGACGTAGTCGTACTGGTACCCTTCCCGGATGAACAGGTCGCGGAAGAGCTTCCTGACGTAGGAGTAGTCGGGCTTGTCCTCGAACCGGAGGGACCGGCACAGTTGGAAGTAGGTGACAAACTCGGGCGGGAAGCCCTTGCACAGCACCTCGATGGGCGTCGACATCTTCTTCTCGCTGATCTTCTCGTACTTTTGCTTCTTCGTCGCCGCCTTCAGGCCCTGCCACGGCAGCGATCCGCGCAAGAAGTACATCAGGACGTACCCGAGGGATTCGAGGTCGTCGCGTCGGCTCTGCTCGATGCCGAGGTGGGTGTTGATGGACGCGTACCTGGCAGTGCCCGTGAGGTTCTTGTTCTCCCTGTACGGTATGTGCTGGTGCGACTTGGGATCGCGGTACTTCTTGGCGAGGCCAAAGTCGATGATGTTCACCTGGTTGGCGCGCTTGCCGAGGCCCATGAGGAAGTTATCGGGCTTGATGTCGCGGTGGATGAACGACTTGGAGTGCACGTACTCGATCCTCGACACGAGCTGATCGGCGAGCATGAGCACCGTCTTCAGCGACAGCTTGCGGTTGCAAAAGTTGAACAGGTCCTCCAAAGACGGGCCTAGTAGGTCTAAAACCATGATGTTGTAGTCGCCCTCGACGCCGAACCATCGCACGTTGGGAATGCCGGCTGTTGAGTTAGACGGGGGGGGCGATCGGTCAGTGAACATTCGACTCGAAACGGGCGTCGTCAATTTTAGAATTAGATTGGAGGGATCTGGGGGGTACTCACTTCCGCCCTGGAGGATCTTGTACAGCTTAGACTCGTACAGAAGCTGGGGGTGCTTCGTCTTGACCGATTCCTGAAGTTGCGAAAAGGGCGGGGGGCGGGGTGGGTGAGCGGACGGTGCGTACGGGGCGCGAGGGGAGGGACGATCTCGCATATGAGCGTGGCTCAGACTGGTTCTCCTAGGGTTTGTTTTCCAGGATGCTCGGGGCTGGATCGGGGCGGACAAAGGGACGCACCAGCTTGATGCCGACCTCCTCTCCGGTCTGAATGTGCGTGCCTGTGGGTTGAGAAGGAAAGCGTGGGGTCAGCACGCCGCGGGTTGGGCCATCGGGGGATGGGAACGCGTCGAAACCTCGAGTCCCCCCCGCCTCTTGAACAAATTGGAGAGGCCGGTGCCAGCGGGGCAGCGTGGGTCGTGGGTGCTCAGTCAAATTTTGCGAGTCGGGCCCCTCACCGAGGTAGATGTCGCCGAAGGATCCGCTCCCGATCTTGCGACCGAGGCGGTATTTGTTCCCCACGCGAAGCTCGAGTCCGCTTGACATCGTGCTCGGACTCCGGCGCTGATCGGTGCTTCGCGTCCGCCGACTGACGCGCTGATCCGGTGGAGGTCTACGGGACTTCCCAGATAAATTCCCGCTGAGACTTCCGGGTCGGCAAGTCCGGGCTGTCGGGGGATGCGATGCGCGGTCGACGCGTCCGGTCCTTCCGACGGTGTGATGGATGCCTCTAGAAGACTCCTGAACACGCGTGCCCTGCGACGGTGTGTGCCGTGGCGGTGAGCGACCGTCAATGCCTCCGCGTTCGGTCGACGCGTTTGCCTGATTACACCAAGGCACTGAAAATCACCCACCAATTTTTTCGATAGCTATGGCGCCACAGTCTGCAGAACGCACCGCACTCACCATGGCGCCGAGCGAGAGCTACCAGCACGTCGTGAAGGGCGGCCTCAAGCTCAAGGGAGGCGGGGGGCTACCCACGGCCGGCGGCGTCAAGAAAAAGAAGAAGAAAAAGGACAAGGAGGTGCGCACGTGCCCCTCCCCCCTCCCGCGGCGTCACAATCATCCCACCCGGAAAATTCACCCCGTCGCTCACCCATCTCGCCCCCCTCCACCGACGCGCAGAGGGAACGGGAGGCACCCTTGGAGCTCGCCGCGGGCGAAAACGAGGGCGATGAGGCATCGGGATCCAAGCCCAAGCCCAAGGACAACCGAACCGAGGCTGAGAAGCGGTACGATGAGCAGGCTGAGCGGACACAGGCGAGGCTCATTGAAAAGATGGCGAGCAAGTCGCACAAGGACAAGGTGCGCGACTTCAACGAGTACCTCTCGAAGCTCAGCGAGCACCACGACATACCCAAGGTTGGCCCGGGCTAAACAAGCCCGGTCGTTCGCGTGATGCGTCCACGACATACATAGCGATAGCACAGAGGGAATCAATAGTCGACTACGCATTGGTACATTGCTACTTAGGGTTGATGGCGCTACGGGTGGTGGATGGATGGACGTCGGCGCTAAGGGGCGTCGGCCACGTTCGTGTCCACCTCCCCGTCCCCGGCGCGCGTGAACGTCACCACCTTGGTCACGTTCGCCCCCGCCTTGTACGTGAACCGGTTGGCCAGCTCCACCGGCAGCCCCTCGTACACATCGACCCCGCCCCGCCCGCCTCCGCTCGTCACGTCACGACTCGACCCGTCACCGCCCAACCCGAGTTCCGCCATCGCCGACGCGTGCGCCTCCCTCAGCACCACCACCAGCTCCGTCTTCCTCGCGCACACCAACAGTAAGTCGTACTCCGCGGGGCACACCAGGCCCAGGAAGTTGTCCGACATCTCCGACATTCGAATTGAGGCGATGGACCGCGTCGGGATCTTACGCCTCGAGCGTTTGGTGTCTGCGTCGAGGAGGTACAGCGCGTTGGCACACACGAGCATGGTCCGTTGGACAGCCTCGGCTCGCCTGTTGATCTTGAGCACCTCGCAGCTGAAGAGGACGATCGGTGGCTCGCCGTGTTTCGCCATCAGCTTCTGCACCTCGGCGTCGTTGCGCAGGTCGCAGTGGTCTGTGTCGAGATAGATTGGGGGGAGATGGATGGGTTGATGTGAGGTGAGATTGGGGGGACGGAAAGGGATTTCGGGGGGACGGAGCTGCGCGTCCGGTGGGGGGCATCCAGGGTCTTCGAGGGTGTTTCGGACTCGATCGTGTACGGACGGTGGGTATATAAAGGTAATCATGCGCGCTTACCTCCGAGGAAGAGCTTCCCGGCGCTCGAACGGCGTCGCTCTTTTCGCCCCTGCGTTGGAAATGCGACGCGAGATTCAGTCGGGGGGGAAACGGAAATGAAATCCAACAACGACGGGGGTTCCAACGCGGGAGGGCGGGGCCGGGGTTCGACGGAGGATCGGGACGGCGCGGGTGATGACGCGACGTCAACGCACCATGAAGGGCTGGAGCGGCTCCTGAATCTCGAAACCCATCGTCACCGACCGCACGGCGGCGAGGGTGCGAGTGAGGGGCTCCCGGAAAGATCGACGAGGAAAGTGGGCACCGTTCGTTGCGAAATGATAAATTTTGGCGAAGCTTTGCTGTGATAAAAATGTGGTTTTGCTGTCGAGACGAGTCTAGCCGATGAGCGCGTTGGCGAGGGACTTGCACTTCACGGGTCCCGCGGATGTGACCATCTCGGCACCCTTGTACGCCGCCACGCAGTCCGCGGTCGTCTTGAGGTCCTGCGCCACCTTCTCCCAGGTCTTCTTCTTCTTCATCTGGTTCTCGGAGTGCGGCGCCGACTGCTCAGACTCCCAGGCGCCAAACTTGACCCTCTCGCCGGGAACGGCGCCCTCGGGGCAGACGAGGAGCTCGACGTTCTCGTGGGACTCGTCGCTGGCGCAGAGGATCATGCCGTGGGAGGGGACGCCCGCGAGGTTGCGGGACTTGAGGTTGGCGAGGACGATCACGTTCTGGCCCTCGATGTCCTGAGTAAGGGGGGGTGGGTCCGGGTGGGTCGGTTTGTGTTTTGGTTCTGTTGGCAAAAAATCTCTCCACTTCTGTTGTTTTCAGGGTTGAGGGCTTTGGCGACGCGTCGGGCGATCGTGGGTGGGATCCCGGGCCGGTGTGTGGACGCGGTACGTACCTCGGCGCTCATGAAGGGCACGAGTCCGGAGCAGATCTGCCTGGGCTCCTCCTCACCGACGTCGATCTCCTCGATGTAGAGCTTGTCCGCCTCGGGATGCTTGTACGCCTTGAGCACCTTGCCCACGCGAACGTCGACGAGCTCGACGGGAGAGGGGCCGTCCTCGGCGGCCTCGTCGGCCATGGCGCGGGTCTGCACGAGCGCGGCGCGGCGGGCGACGCGGGCGGTCGCGCGGAAGGCCGGCGCGGCGGCGATGGCGTGCACGGCACGGAGGGCGAAAGCCATGGCTATCGAGGTTCCTACTTGCAATCGGGAATGGATAGGATACGACGGTTAGTGAAGATGACGATTGGCTCGTCGACGCGGGATGCTGTAGCGACGGGAGATACGAACGCGCGTCGGTTCGATGACAGCGCGCGTGATGGGACGGTTCCGGAGTGCGCACCTGTTCTACGGTCGAGCGTGCGAGCGTTGAAGTGGGAGACGCCCTGGGCGATCGAGCCGAGGTAATCATCTCCGAGACTTCAGAATCAGGAGGTGACGACAAGTGTCTTTTGCGTCCGTCGCTCCCGAGGGCTCACACGAAGTCGCACCCGAGCGCTCACCATGGTCGCCGTCGTCACGAACGCCATCGCCCTCACCCGCCCGCGCGTGACGGCGCCCCGCGCGGCCCGCCGACGCGTCACCACGGCCGCGGCGTCCCCCAACACCTCGGTCTCCGCGCCATCATCGGTTTCAAACCTCATGCCTCGCGATCGATCGACCACGCAGGAGATCGCGCAGGTCGCCGCGAAGAAGGCGTCGGTCGCCGTGCCCGCCAAGGGAAGCGAGCCCGCTGCCGCCGCGCGCCCGTTCAACTTCGCGGGTTCCGCCATCCTCGCCTTCCTCATCGGCGGAGGTCTCACCGTCTTCCGCGTCCTGAAGACGAAGATGGACGAGCGCGAAGAGGCGCTCTACAAGGCCAAGATGGAGGCTGCCCAGGGCGGTGCCGAGGGCGGTGCCGAGGGCGGCGGCGACGAGGGCCCTCGCGACCGCAACGCTCGAACCGACTACTCAAAGTTCAAGGAGGAGATGGACGCAGCCGCGAAGGAAGCCGAGGACAAGGCCGAGGGCAAGTGAGAGGTCCAGCGGCGCCGGCTCTGTGAAATAATATTGACGAAGCGCCTTGGCGGAACTATGACATCTTTGGCTCCCTCCACGAACGAACGTCAGCATCCCAGCTGGATCCGGATGCTCTCCAGCCATCCAACCTCCGGTTCCTCGCCGCCCTCGTCCAGGATCGTGTGCACGCCGAGGTGCCCGCCCTGTTTCCCCTCTCGCATCCGGAAGACGATCTTGTCGCCGACGGTGAGCACGACGGCTTTGCCCATCTTGAGCGGCTCGAACCGCCCAGTCCCTTCCTTCATGTATCCCGGCCCGTCCCTCAGCGCCTTCATCCGTAACTTGTCCTTGACGACGGTGAGGGTGAACTGCTGCCGGGAGACGGCCTTGGAGAGGACGTTGCCGCATCCCCGTCCCATCATCTGCACCCCCGGGTAGAGCAAAATCTCCGCGGGCTCCGGTTCCTCCTCCCCATCCTCCATCGCCTTCATCTGCTTCTCCGCCGAGATCTCCTCCACCAGGTACAGCGGCGGGTACCCGTCGGGCTGCCGTGACGGCCCGCCGCCCTCCGCCTCCACGAACTCGCCCTCCTCCTCGGGGATCATGCTGAGCCTGTCCTCAATCTCCCGAATCTGGTTCATTATATTGTACACGGCATCCTCGTAGTTCATCCCCGGCACGTCGTCGTCGCTCATCAGACGCAGATTCTTGGGATCGAAAGGCACGCCGAGGTGCCCGGGTTCCTCGAGCTGCGACGCGATGTTCTCCAAAATCTCGCGCTCGCCGTCATCCTCGTACTTGTCGTCGTAGAACCGAGCCGAGATCAACTGCCCGATGTTATCCACGATGGCGGTGGCCATTCCGATGAGCACGAACGCGTTGGTGATGGCCATCATCGTCGTGATCAAATCAACCTTGCCCACCTCGCCGCCGGACTCGTACTCGATGAACACGCCGCTCCAGTGCCTCTCCACCCGTACCTGATCGTGCGACTGCAACGACGGCTCGTTATCGTCAAAGTCCTGGTACCCGCCTACGTAGTACACGTGCGTCGCCGGCCCGAACATCTCCTTCGTCGGGACAAACTCGACAGTCACGAACGTGCGTAGCGTTGTGTCGAACGGTCTCCACGGGTCCGGGTTCGTGTTCGTGGACTCTAGCTTCACGCGCAAGTGCACTCCCATGAGTCGATGCGGCGCTCGCTTGGTGGCGAAAACCGCCCCCGTGCCCGTCGCGGTTGTACTCTCCGCGTCGAGATCGATCCCGGCGTTGGTGAGTATGTCGTCTATGGTGAGCCGCGCGGCGTCGTTGCCCACGCCGGGCGAGTGCTTCACCGTGCTGCCGTCGGGTCGTTTGATGATGAGCTCCGCGGGTGGCTCCGCCAAGCCAAACGCGGCGGTGACGGTGAAGGATAGATCGACCGCGAGTGACTCGGGCCTCGCCACGAAGGCGTCTCGGACGTTGGACGTGGCTTCGGTGCACGTCTTGAACTCGGTGCCGTCGCTGCCGGGGCAGGTGCGCGTGATTGTCTTTTGCCGGAAGTGGGTGTTGACCCACAGGTTGTTCGCATCCTTCTGCGTGAACTCGCTCGCGTCGAGCCGGACGCACTGCGGGTCCGCGTAGGTATCGTTCGCGACGGATACGTAGTCCACGAGGTCGTTACCGGCCCCGACGCAGTACGGCAGGGCGGACGTGGCGTCCCCCGCGACGTCGTCGAAGGCGTTGCGGTACAGGCTCTGCGTCACCGACGTGGTGGGCTTCTCGAACTTCATGTACGAGTGCGACACGACGATGGAGTAGAAGGCGTACGTCGTGATGCACGACATGAAGAACAGGTGAAGCAGGATGAGAGTCGTATCGTACGTCTTGACCAGCTGCGCGACGATGAGGGAGGAGGCGGGGAAGGCGGGGGTCAAGGCGGGGTCAGGGACGAGGGCTCATGAAGGTGGTTGGAGAGGGCGCAGAGAGGAGTAAGATTCCGTTTTCGCGGGAAGAGAGACGAGGGATCTCCCGGGGGCGGCGACGCACCTTCACAGTCTTGTACGTGATCGCCTCCCTGACGAGGAACTTTACGCCGTCCCATAGCCCCATGGTGCCGCGCGTTCCTCGCCCCTCCCGAGCACGGAGAGGGGGGACAGCGCGCACGGGTAATTTGAAGCCACCGGTGCCTATTTCACGAATTATAATTCGCCCCAGTCTAAAAACTCTATTGGGTGTTACAGTTTGAGACTGAGGCCTTCATTTTCCACGCGAAATCACTCTAAAAAGGTCTCGTGATTTTTCAGAGTTTCTTGTTGGCGTCGGGTGTGACGAACGCGGACGGAGCGCGCGCGTGGTCTCCACCGGAAAGGAACGAGGCATGATGATAAGTGGTATTAAAGGCTTTCTTCAGCTCCTCCTCGATTCGCCAGTCCAACCGGGCTCGTCGACCCAATCGCCGCCCCCGCGGCCGGAAACGCGAGTTGAAATAATTTAATCCTCCTCCTCCTCGAGCAGCACGATGTAAGTGATGACACCGAAGAGCAGCAGCGTGGGCAGGGCGAGCGCATCCTCCAGGTCCTCGTCCTTCGTCGCCGCCTTCTTCGACGGCGTGGCGGCGACGGACACCTTGGTCGCCGCCGGGGAGGTGGCGGCGGGCGCGGGAACCGCGGGCGCCGAAACCGGTGCGGGAGCCACGGACACCGCCGGCGCCTCCGCCGGGCGAACCGGAATCGCCGGCGTGAGCGCATCCTGCGCCGCCCTCGCCCTCTCCGCCTCCTCCCTCACCCTCTCCCTCGCCTCCTTGGCCGCCGCGTCCGCCGCGGCGCGCTCAGCCTTCTGCTGCTCAGCCGCCGCCGCGACGGCGGCGGCTGCTTCCTCCTTTTCGACATCCGCGCGCCTCGCCGCTTCCTCGCGAGCCTTGGCGGCGTCGATCTTGGCCTGGGTGATGGCGCGTGCCTGCGCCTCGGCCGCAGCCTTGCGCTCCTTCTCGGCGATCTTATCATCCTCAGCCTTGCGGAGGAGCGCGGCGACGCGGTCGTCGGAGGTGGTCGCCGGGTTCGCCGCGGCCGGGGACTCCGCCTTGGCCGACTTGGCCGCCTTGGCCGCCGCGGCTTTGGCGTCGGCGGCGGCTTTCTCAGCCTTGGCCTTCTCCACCGCGGCGTTCTTGGCAGCATCAGCCTTGGTGCGCTCGGCGGTCTTCTTGGCCTGCGCGGCTTGCTTGTCGGCGATCTGCGAAGCCTTGACGGCTTCGGCGCGGGCCTTGGCGGCGGCTTCCTGCGCAGCCTTCTTATCCGCCGTTTCCTTGTCGATGACTGACTTTTTCGCCGCAAACTCCGCGCGTTCCTTCTCCAGCCTGACGGCAGCCTCGCCGCGTGCCTTGGCCTGCTCGGCGTCACGCGTGGCCCTGGCGCTAGCCTTCGCGGCGTCGCGTTCAGCCTTTGCGGCGGCAGCCTTGGCGTCGGCTTCAGCCTTTGCGGCGGCCCGCGCCTCCCTCTTGGCCTCGGCGGCGGCGTCCTCAGCAGCCTTCTCCTCGGGGGACGGCGCGTTGGCCTCGCGCTCAGCCTTGGCGGCGGCGGCGGCGGCATCGCGCTCAGCCTTTGCGGCGGCCCTGGCGGCATCACGGTCAGCCTTGGCCTCAGCCGCGGCGGCCTTCTTGGCTTCTGCGGCGGCGGCTTTCTCCTCCGAGCTCACCGCCTCCGAGCTCACGGGCGCGGGTGCCTCCGAGCTCACGGGCGCGGGTGCCTCCTCGACGGGCGCGGGGGCCTCCTCGACGGGCGCGGGGGCCTCGGCGGCCTCTCCCTCGGCGGCGACCTCGGGCTCAGCGACGACGGGTGGCGCCTTGGGCTCGAGCTCCGCGTATTCCCTGAACGCCTTTCCGAACCCGCTGAAGTCGACGCCTGATTCCCCGGACGAGATGGGCTTGCCCTCGTCCGCGGACTTGAGGGTGGCGGCGACCCTGGCGTCGGAGGCGATCTTGGCCTCGGCGGCGCGCGCAGCCTTCTCAGCCTTGGCCTGTTCCTGGGAAGCCCTGAGCTCGGCAGCCTTCTCCGCAGCCTTGGCCTGCTCGGCGGCGGCTTTAGCTCGCGCCTTCTCTGCGGCTTCGGCGGCGCGGGCCTTGTCCCTGGACGCGGCAGCCTCAGCCTTGGCCTTCTCCTGCTCGCGGAGCGCTTTGGCGCGCTCCTGCGCGGCGGCGTTCTGTGTCTTGGCGCGCGCGGCGGCGGCCTCGGCGGCGGCAGCCTTCTTGGCGTCGTCGCGTTTCTTGGTCTCAGCCTTTTGCTTAGCCTTCTCGGCGTTGGCCTTGGCGGCCTCAGCCTTGGCCTTGCGCTCCTCGGCAGCCTTCCTGTCGGCAGCCTCCTTCTCGACGGCGGCGGCGCGGGCCTTTGCCTCGCGTTCAACCTTGGCGGCATCCGCAGCCTTGGCCTTGGCAGCCTTGGCGGCTTCAGCCTCGGCCTTGGCCACCGCGTCCTTGGCGTCCCGCTGCACCTTCGCGGCGGCGGCTTTTTTGTCAGCCTCAGCCTTCTTGGCGGCGTTTTCGGCAGCCTTGGCGGCGTTGGCCTTGTCAGCCTCAGCCTTCTTTGCGGCGTCAGCCTTGGCCTTGGCGGCGGCGGCCTTTTCCCTGTCAGCCTTGGCAGCCTCGACCTCCTTGGCCTTGGCAGTCTTGGCGGCTTCAAACTCAGTCTTCTTGGCGGCGTCAGCCTTGGCCTTCTCAGCCTTGGCAGCCTCCGCAGCCTTGGCCTTCTCCGCGGCGGCGGCAGCCTTGGCGGCCTTCTCCGCGGAATCGTCCTTCTTCACGGGAGCGGGCTTGGGAGCCGGGGCGGGCTTCTCGGCGGCAGCCTTCTTGGCAGCCTCCGCCTTCGCCTCGGCAGCCTTCTCAGCCTCAGCCTTCTTGGCCTCGGCGGCCTTCTCCCTGTCAGCCTTGGCAGCCTCGAGCGCCTTGGCCTTCTCAGCCTTGGTGTTCTCAAGCTCAGCCTTCTTGGCGGCGTTCTCGGCAGCCTTGGCGGCGTTGGTCTTGTCAGCCTCAGCCTTCTTTGCGGCGTTCTCCGAAGTCTTGGCGGCGGCGGCCTTTTCCCTGTCAGCCTTGGCGGCCTCGAGCGCCTTGGCCTTCTCAGCCTTAGTCTTCTCAAGCTCAGCCTTCTTGGCTGCGTCAGCCTCGGCCTTGGCGGCGGCTGCCTTCTCGTTCTCAGCCTTCTTGGCGGCGGCAGCCTTGGCCTTCTCAGCCTTGGCAGCATCCGCAGCCTCGGCCCTGGCGGCGGCGGCCTTCTCGTTCTCAGCCTTCTTCGCCTCGGCAGCCTTGGCCTTCTCAGCCTTCGCCTCGTCGGCCTCGGCTTTTTTGGCGGCGTCAGCCTTGGCCTGCGCGGCGGCGGCTTCGGCGCGCTCAGCCTTGGCGGCCTCGACCTCCTTAGCTTTGGCAGCCTTGGCCTTTTCAAACTCAGCCTTCTTGGCGGCGGCAGCCTTGGCCTTCTCAGCCTTGTCAGCCTCGGCGTCCCTTTTCTTGGTGGCGGAGTCGTACGCGGAGGTATCTCCCGCCTGGAGGGAGAACCCGGCGGCGGCGGGCGCGGACGCCTTGACCTTGGCCGCGGCGGGCTTGGCCGCGGGCTTGGGCGCCGCTGGCTTGGGCGCCGGCGCGGGCTTCGACGGGGCTTTCTGCGCTTTGAACTCCTCGACGGATGGGACGTTGGCGTCGCGCGCCTCTTCGCGCTTGAGCTGGCGGTCCTGTCGCTCGGCGGCGGCGGCTTCAGCCTTGGCGACGCGCTCCGCGGCCGCCTTCTCGGCCTTCTCAGCCTCGAACGCTCGCTCCGCGGCGATGACCTTCGCGGCGGCGATTCGCTCCGCTTCAAATTGCGCGCGGGCGCCCTCGAGGTCGCTGGACTGGGCGGCAGCCTCCCTGGCAGCCTCTGCGCGCGCGCGTGCGTCGGCGGCGGCCTTCTCGGCAGCCTTGGTCTTCTCAGCCTTGGCGGCGTCCTCCTTGGCCTTCTCGGCGGCTTCAGCCGCGGCCTTGGCAGCCTTCTCGGCGTCGGCAGCCTTGGCCTTCTCGGCGCGCGCGGCTTCGCGCTCAGCCTTCTTCGCGGCGTCAGCCTTGGCCTTCTCGGCGGTGGCGTCGGCGCGGGCCTTGGCGGCGGCGGCGTCCTCAGCGGCCTTGGCCTTGTCAGCCTCAGCCTTGGCCTTGTCGGCCTCGGCGGCGGTCTTGTCAGCCTCAGCCTTCTTTGCGGCGTCAGCCTTGGCCTTGGCGTCCGTAGCCTTGGCCTTCTCCGCCTTCTGGGCCTCGACCTCCTTGGCCTTCTCAGCCTTGGCGGCTTCAAACTCGACCTTCTTGGCGGCGTCAGCCTTGGCCTTCTCAGCCTTGGCAGCCTCCGCAGCCTTGGCCTTCTCCGCGGCGGCGGCAGCCTTGGCGGCCTTCTCCGCGGCGGCGGCAGCCTTGGCGGCCTTCTCCGCGGAATCGTCCTTCTTCACGGGAGCGGGCTTGGGAGCTTGGGCGGGTTTGGGAGCCGGGGCGGGCTTGGGAGCCGGGGCGGGCTTGGGAGCCGGGGCGGGCATCTCGGCGGCGGCCTTCTTGGCAGCCTCAGCCTTCTTGGCCTCGGCAGCCTTTTCCCTGTCAGCCTTGGCAGCCTCGAGCGCCTTGGCCTTCTCAGCCTTGGTCTTCTCAAGCTCAGCCTTCTTGGCCTCGGCAGCCTTGGCCTTCTCAGCCTTGGCAGCCTCCGCAGCCTTGGCCTTCTCCGCGGAATCGTCCGGCTTGGCCGCGGGGGCGGGCTTGGGAGCCACCGCGGGCTTCTCAGCCCTGGCGGGCTTCTCGAACCTCGGTTTCTTGGGCTCGGGCTTGGGTTCCTCGGGCTTGGGCGCCGCTCCGGTGAGCTCGTCGTAAGCCGCTACGTCGCCGGGTTTGAGGGTCAGGCCCGTCTTCGCCGGAGCCTTCTTGGGACCCGCGAGTGACGCCTTGGGGGTGGACACCGGCTTGGGAGATACCGGCGCGGGCGCGGGCTTGGGCGCGGGCGCTGGCTTGGGCTTGGGCGCGGGCTTCTCGGCGCGGGGCTTGGGCTTTGACTTTTTGAACTCCTCGACGTTCGGCGGGGGGGTCCCCGCGAGTTGGTCGTAGGCGGAGACGTCGCCCGCCTGTAGGGTGAGACCTTCTTTGGCTGGACCGGTGGCTCCTTTCTTGGCGGGCGCGGCGGTGGCCTTCTTTGCGGCGGGCGCGGCGGCCTTCTTCTTGGCGGCTGCGGCGTCGTCCTTGGCCTTGCGCTGCGCGTAGAGGTCCTCAGCGGAGAGGTCGGCGATCTCCGAGAGCACGGGGCCGGAGAGCGCGACGGCTCCGTCGGGGGCGAACTTGGCGGCGTCGGACTGGCCGTAGAACTCCTCGATCGCGCCGGCGGCGAGGGCGACGGGCGCGATGGCCACGTTGGCGATGATGGACGCGGCCGCGACGCCGGACATGACCTTCTTCGCCATCGAATCTTCGAGCTCGGGAGCGTCCGTCTTGGATGGGACGTGCTCCTTCGCATCGTGGGCCTTGCCGGCGCGGACGAGGGTGGAGACCCTGCGGCCGTGCGTCTCAGTCTTGGCGCCAAGCGCGTTCGCGCCGGCGACGCCCCGCAGGAGCTGCGACTGGGACGACGCGAGCGACATCGGCGGCTGGATTGTTACTCGGTCCCGATCGATCGATCGATGTAAATCAAATTATCAACCCCTGTGTTCGCGGTGAACGCCGTGGGTACGCGAGTCTTCGCCCTGGTTCCCTGGTCGAACGATGGGAGCCTCGACGACTGGGTCGAAGCGTCGCCTCGCCTCTGTGTGAGGTGGGCGCGTGTGCCGGTTATGCGCGGTGGGAACGGCGAGCGAAAGGCGAGTGAAAGATCGTCGTCCGAAGACGACAGTTGGCTGGCCGATATCAATTTGGCCGAGCGAATCAGCCAATCACCGCTCGTTCAGTGGATTTTTTTTTTTCAGTGGAGATTCAGTCAGGAATGGCGGGAATTGTCGTTAGGAATTGTTATTTTTTATTCGACAAAAATACAGAAGAGCTTCACTCGTGCTCAGTACGACGTCCCTGTCTTCCTGTGATGGATGGCCGTGAGGCCGTCCTCCTGGAGCAGCTTACCGTCCCTCACCGTCGCCAGCACCACCCAGTGGTCGCCGCACTCCATCCGCTCGGAAACCTCGCACTCCAGGTAGCTCAGCGCCTCGGTCACGATCGCGCAGCCGTTTGTCTCGCTGATCTTAACCTCCATGTCGCCGAACCGATCCTCCCCGGGCTTGAACGGCTTCAGCAGCGACTTCATCGTCTCCTTCTCGTTACCGCCCTGCAGCACGTTCAGGTTGAAGACGCTCCCTTTCAGTAGAAACGACTCCACGGCGCGTTCCTTGGCGACGGCGACGGTCAACGCCGGGGGGTTGAACGACGCCTGGCTGACCCAAGACGCCAACATCGCGGATTGCGCGTCGTCTTTTTTAGCGGTGACGGCGCAGAGGGACCCGACGATGCGACCGACCGCGGCGGCGGTGTCGCTCTGCCCGAAGGAGAACCCGGCGGACACCTGCTTGGTCTTGTCGGACTGCTTCTTGCGGCGGACCTTCTTGACGGACTGCGCGAGGTCGGTGCCGGACTCCTCGCAGATCTGGAGCGTCTCCTGCGTGGGCTTGAACTTGCACCGGATGGGCGCAAACGCGAAATCGAATCCTCCATCCTTGAGTCGCGCCTCCATCAGGTCGACAGCCTCGCCGGACCAGCCGAACGAGCCGAACACGCCCGCGGGGTACTCGCGCGTGGACTCCTTGACGATGACGCCGAGGGCGTTGCTCACCGGGGTCGGCATGTGGCCGCCGAGCGTGGGCGCTCCGATGCAAAACCCATCCGTCTTCTCGATGAGCGCCTCGAGCTCTTCGTTGGTGCTGAGCTCGCAGTTCAACATCTCGACCGCGACGCCAGCCTTGGTGATACCCCTGGCGATCGCCTGCGCCATCGCGGAGGTGTTACCGTACGCGGACGCGTATATGACCGCGACGGAGAAGTCATCCGCGGATCGCACCTGAGCGTCCACCCACTGCCGGTACTCGCGCACGAGCTCGTTCCTCGCGCTCCTCACCACGGGGCCGTGCAGGGGCGCGATCGCCGTCATCTTCGCGGGCTTCGGCACGTACACCTTATCGCCCGCGAAGGGTTCCGCAAACTTGAGTAAGAGTTTGGTCAGGCCCGGCGCGACGGACTTGGGCTTCTCTGATCCGTCGGCGAGATTGGGATCGTCGCCGATGTATGGCGCGAGGGTGGTCAACGCGCGAGCCGCGGGCCTGGCCATCGGGGCCAGCATGCAGTCGAAGAAGTACCTCCAGTCGCCGCCGAACTCGTCGAACCCAAGGCCAAAGTCCGTGGCGTCCTCGTCCGCGCCGGTGGTCTTGGTGGCGACGTGCGCGGAGAAGAGTTTCGACGTGAACAAAATTCCAGACTGCGGGTCGAACGTGGCGACGGTGTCGGGCCATCGCGGGGTGGGCGCGGTGGTGAACCGCAGGGTCCTCGCGCCGCCCAACGGGAGCTCCTCGCCCGTCTTGACCGTGCGCAGACGCGCGCGGAGGCCCTTCGGTCCCTTCCACGCCTTCTCGAGCGCCTCGGATGACGCGGGCGTGCCGGGCTTGAGCGCCGCGTAGATGACCTGCGCCGCGGGGTTGGAGCACCAGATCTCCACGGCTGGCGCGTCCGCGGGCCTCGCGTTGAGCACGGTGGCGAGGGCATCGACGCGCTTCGGAGAGAGGTGACCGAGGACGATGTAGTCGATGGCGCCGCAGTCGATGGCGTCGGCGAAGACGCCCGCGAAGGATTTGTCCGGGAGATCGAGCAGCGCGGTCTTCGCGTCGCCCTTGACGACGTAGGAGTTGTCGGTGGTGCCGCGCTGCATGCCGTACTCGACCTCGAACTTGAGCCGCTCCTGGCAGACGCATCGGATGATCGAGACGCCGTCGGCGAGGGAGGAGACGTGCACCTGGGAGGAGGACTTGGCGTCGCCGGTGGGCGCGCGCGCGGTGCTCCCCTCGACTTCCTGCTCGGTGGACACCGCGCGGGTCGTGGCGATGGGGCGCGCGCGGGAGGGCGCGCGGGCCTTGGCCTTGGTGGCGGTCGGCAGGCGCGTGGCGCCGCCGACCGCGAACGACGACGAGGTCGCCGCGAGTGAGGCGGGCATCGTTCACGCGCGTCTCTGTGGTCTGATCTGGGCCCGCTGGAGGCACGTTGGTGACAACGCTGAGAACTTAATGGAGGAAGGGTCGCGGGGTCCGAGGCTGTGAAACGCGGCGAGAAACGCGCGTCGACCGGCGATCGGATAGCGTTCTGGGTTCACCGAGCGCGCTCGGGATATCCCTCTGGGTCGCACGGTGTGTGCGCGCCCTGCGTTTGTGCCTCACTCGCTCGGCAACCTCCGTCGCCAACGCCAACTTTTCTTTTTAGGTATGACTCATCTCGGATTGCGCAGCGGGTGCGGGCCGTTGGCTGATCCACGTGGACAAATCCTCGACGGACACATGCAAACAGTTCGGTTTGGTTGGCCTTTGACGGTTAGAATAGAAATTCGCTAATTCGCAATTTCCTCCTACGGCACCAGTCTGCCGCGACGATTCATCCGCGAGGTGAAGGCGGTCTGGAGTGATCCCTCCTAAGTAGCCAGTCTCCATCGCCAGTCGGTCAGGCGTCTCATTATTGCCCGCCCCGCTGCGCGCGACGCCCGGAAAACGCCGCGAGGTCCGTCCGTCGGACCCTCTCCGCGCCCTACCCCGTCGCCCGAAGCGCGCCCGCGCCTCGGAACCAGCGGCAGTGCGAGCACTTCGCGTCTCGTCGCCCCGGAACACCGGTCGAAGCCACCGGGGAGCCCCGACGTCTGCGTCGGCCTTGGGACCCGCCCGATCCTCGGTTTTAGACGCGCGCGTTCGAGCCCGCGTGCGTGGTCCGTACGCCGGGTGGACGTCCCTGGATAGCAGGAGCGAGCGATCGGCGTCCGATACGCCGCGCGGACCCGCTTCACGCGTGTGCACCCGACCTATCGACGCGTTCAACACCCCCCACGCGAATTCGGGGCGACGTGTGAAACCTCCGTCGATTTTTCCCTCTCTGCTCCACATCTCTCGGCAGGGGACCGGCACCACGACAACTTCCGACGGCAGTCATGAGCGCCTCCCCGCGAACCAGCCGCTCGTGGCGGGCGTCATTCGCACGTTCCAGCCGCCGCGACCGCCGACGAGACGACGTGATGACCCGCGAGGCGACGAGTCAGGGACGTCGCGGGGGTATTTTCCTCGCCTCGCGGGTATTTTTCCTCGCGATGTTCGCGGTCGTCGCGCTGCGGTCGACGACGGTGCTCGCCACGATGGAATCCGTCTCGGGTGATACCGCGGTGGACCACGGCGGGGACGTCGCGCACATCAGGGGTCGTAAACTATTGGCGCTTCTGCCGGAACGGTACGAAGCCCACCCAGAATTCTCATGTGCGGGTAGGAACGAGCTCGGTATGTTGACACTCTCATTGGCGGAATGCGCGGCTAAATGCGAAGAGTACCCGACGTGCATCTCTTTCGATTTCAACACACCAACCGCGGACTGGACATCGACTTCGGCATATAGTTGTAATTTGTCCGAGACGTGCACGAAGGAACTTGCGGCCACGGATTTGGCACATACCCTGTTCGTAAAACTGCCCGCGACTACGATCGAGCACTTTTATACAGCGATCGGAAACCGGGATAACTACGGGGGAGACATCTTGCTCAAATGTTATCATGGGAGTCTCACAACATCTACTGATAAGCTACCCTATCCGGGCGAACCCTATTCGGACTTTGCGGTGACGTGCTGCGACAATGAAGTCGACAACACCGGATCCCGGCCCGGTTGCCTCTCTGCTCAAACACACCAGCAGGCAGTCGACCATTGTGCGAGCAACGGTAAGGTGCTTTGCTCTGCGGATCAAATCAGTAATGGTGCTGGATGGTTAACTGGTTGTAGCTTCGATTTATACAGAAATTGGTTGCGAGACCCGTGCGTGTGCGTGTCCTACGCTCCCTCGCACTGGAATGTCATCGCCGGAACGGAGTTCCGAGTGAGTACTGCGACTACTCCGGACTACATTCACTTCACACCCGGCGGCTGCAACTTGCTAACGAACGACGGTTACGTCGAGGGGAACGTGCCGACGACTCCGGGCGTGACGTACGTGGTGAAGGTGGAGCTGGGCGTGGTGACCATTCCGGGAGCATCAAACTCGCGCTCGCTCAAGACGACGGTGGGTCAGGCGTCTCAGACGTTCAACGCATCCGCGCTGGTGCCGCGCAGCGACCGCTCGTTGTACGAGTGGGTCGAGGCCGCGACGTTCACGGCGGCGGCGAACAGCCTCAGCACGACCCTGCGCTTCGAGGAGGGCGACTATAACTGCATGGACATGAAGGACGTGGAGCTGTGCCCGGTGTGCGACGCGTCCGCACCCATCGCCAACGGCGACGTCGGGAACTGCACATCGGTCCTCATTTACGGGGAGTCCTGCACACCGACGTGCGACACCGGTTACTTGCTCATGGGTGAGCGATCGTGCGTTGACGGCACCACCGTCGACACGGCGGCGTGCGTCATCCCACCGCCGCCACCTTCCCCGCCGCCGCCATCCCCGCCATCTCCTCCGCCGCCGCCGGCACCTCCCCCGCCGGCGCTCAGGCTCCACCTCGTCGCCGATGACATCAACACCACGTCGCACGCCAACATGGTCTGGCGCGATAAGTCCAGCTTCGGCAACGACCTCAAGCCCCACCTCGCGGCGCCGGAGGTGATCGAGGACGCGTTCAACGGGCACAAGGCGCTCCGGTTCGGGTTCTCCGACTTTTTCCAGGATGGCGTCGAAGGGTTCAGCTGCATGCGACTCGACCCACTCTCGAGTGATAACCTGCTGACGTACGGCAGCATGTCGCACTGGTCGTTCCCGGGCGTCACCGTGTTCGCGGTGATCGAGCCGCGCCCGGTGCCTTGGGGCGGCGACGACGACCCGCTCGATTTCGTCTTTGACTTTGGCGAGTTCCCCGCGCGTGGGTTCGGGCTCGCGTGGCACGAGAACGAGCGGACGCTCTACTCCCCGACCGAACACGGCGGCGAGGTTCGCCGGAGCGCCGAGCCGCGCGAGAACAAGAAGTACGTGGTGGCGATCCAGTACACGTTCGGTCAGGACGGGCACGTGCGCGCGTTGACGCAGTTTACGACGAGGCTCGGTCGCGCGGATCTGATCGATCCCACGGAGATCAACGGCGCGGCGCAGGGTTTCTCCGTCCAGGGCTTCACCCCGGCCACCGTCGCGCACGAGCAGAGCCCGTTCTCGGTCGGGTGCATGTCCAAGGAGAACACCGCGGGGGGCGCGAAAGGAAAGCGGGTGTTCCGCGGCGACATCGCGGAGCTCAGGCTTTACGTCGGCCTGCTTCCGCTCGACGAGGTCTTCGCCATTCGCGACGGGCTGGTCGACAAATACGTGCCCGAGTGCGACCAGGGGTGCTCGCCGCTGACCCGGCGCGGGCTCAGCCAGGTGGACCGCTACGACGAGCCCGCGGTGACGGCGCCGACCCCGGAGGCGTACAAGTGCGTCGTCGACGGTGAGTGCGTCTCGGCGCGGTACATACGGATCTACAAGACCGAATCAGCGGCCGACAAGACCATTAATCTCCTGGAACTTGCCGCGTGGAGCAGCGCGTTCCCGGACGTCAACCTCGCCGCCGGGAAGAACGTGACGTGCTCACCCGCGTGTCATAATATTGGTGTTGGGGCGCTTCTGGTTGACGGGTCGACGAATACTGATGTCGCTCACTCCTGCTATGAAGGTACCTCGGGTACCCGAGGGGATCTCGCGGAGGGTGCATGCGCCAGTACCATTCCAAAGTCCATGGAGATCGACCTCGGTCAGGAGTACCTGATTGACGGCGTGCTCATCGTCAACAGGCTCAATGCATATCGCACCCGGGTCGAGGACATGAAGGTCGACTTCATGGATGCCGACGGGAACGTCGTGCTGACCACGGCGGCGATCGCGTCCGATAAAAACGGGTACGACGGGTACGTGATGGATCTCACGAAAGAGGGCGACTCGTTGAACGACGCCGGAGAGTTTGACGCGTGGAAGTACATCCCCGAGGGCGACGTCGTCGAGGCGGCGAGCTTCGACTGGAGGCCGTACAGGAGATGGTGCGCCGTCGACGAATATTGGGACGGCGCCGCGTGTAAGTACTGCCCGGTCGCGACGACGAGCCCGGGAGGCGACGCGACCGTGTGCTGCGCCGCGGACGAATACGCGCATGGCTCAGCCTGCGTGACGTGCCCCGCCGGCTCGACGAAATTAACACACGTCATGTGCACGTGCCACGCCGACGAGTTCTGGAACGTGACCGCGTGCGCGACGTGCCCCGCCGGTCAGTTCAGCCTCGGGGGCGCCGAGACGACGACATCGTGTATCACGTGCAACGCCGACGAGTACTGGAACGGCCAGGGATGCACCGCGTGCCCCGGCGGCTCAACCGGCACGGGAGACGGGACTTTATGTACGTGCGCGGCCGACCAGAAATGGGACGGATCCGCGTGCGAGGACTGCGCCGGCGGATCGTTCAGCGCTGGAGGCAACGCGACGACGACATCGTGTATCACGTGCAACTCCAACGAGTACTGGAACGGACATGCGTGCGAATCGTGCCCCGCCGGTCAGTTCAGCACTGGAGAGGCAACGTCGTGCACGACGTGCGCTGCCGACACCGAGTTTTGGAGCGGACAGGCGTGCGAATCGTGTCCGACTGGAAGCACCAGCGCGGGTGGCGGCGGGACCTCTTGCGACTCGTGCTTGGCGAACTACTACAGGGATGGTGACGCGTGCGTGGCGTGCCCCGGGGACTCCGTCGGCGCCGGCGGATCCGCGACGTCGTGCACGTGCAATGATGACCACCACGCCCATTGGTCTGGAAGCGATTGGTCGTGCGCCGCATGCACCGCTCCTTACGTCAAGACCGGATCGGTCGTGCCGCAGTCAACGCTGTCGAGCGATTCCTGCGACGATCCCCCTCCTTGTCAGCGCGAGCTGCTCGTGACGCGCGTCGACGGGACGGATTGGGGCGCTCCGTTCTACTTCACCTGCGGCGACGTGAAGGTATACGCGGGAAGATCCAATCTACAGAACAAGACTGTGATCCCGCCCAACAACATCGCTTGGGGCTCGTGTCCGACGGGGGAGCTTAGCCTTGCGACTTCGAACTCGACCGGTTTCGCCTATGCGCACCCCGACTGGAATTTCCCCGACAAGTTCAACGTCGAGGAGACGGTCACGTGCGGATGCAGGAAGAAGGTACGAATCACGCGCACTGACCAGGGTGCAACCGGTTGGGGCCCTTTCATGACTCTCAGGTGCGGCGGTGCCCCCGTCGAGGTGATCGTTGGCGATTCGTCGTCAAATACCAAGGATGTCACCCTGTTCTCGCCGTACAACACCGGCGATTGCCCCTCGACGTTTTCCGGGTCGACCTTTCCCACGAGCTTTGACGGGGAGACCTACAATTTTCAGCTCACGGAGTTGAGCGGGTGCGACACGGGACCTCAGTTTTACGACACGCCTCCAACGGATGGTAATTACCCTAATTACCTGCAATGGATATACGAGCCTAACGCTGACCAACTTGCGAGCTAAGGTTCCGTGAAGAACTCTCACCGCAGGTGCAGTGTAGACTTGATGTAATGAAAGAGTAGTGCTATAGGATCGTCACCCACGGCCTCGCTCGGTATCGCTGGATCCTCCAGCGGCCGGAGCATAACATGGGGGCGAGTAGGAATAATAATCTAACTCATAACGAAAGAGTAGTGCCAGCGCGACCTCCGGCGGGGTGAAGAAAATTCCAACTCATCAACTTGGCGTACGATCTGGCCGTTGTTGCTCCGATTCAGTTCAGTCTTTGCGGGGCGGACGGAGGGTGGCTGCATGCGCGTCTCTCCATCGAGGCTCTGGGCGCGGGTAGCCGATCGACTCGGCACGGACCCGGAGTCCGCGCAGCTGGAGGTGCTTGGTGCGGCGGGATACTCATGGTGCGCGCCCGCGACGGACCCGTCCTTTCCCTTCCACGTGGGGTGCCCGATTTCTTCCGCTTTTCAACTTTGGAGCGCGCCACCCACCACGAGCCCGCGCTCACCGTCTCTCATCTCTCCGCACTGACCACCGCAGGGACGACGCAACGGGCGAGTTGACGTCGTGGCCGGATGACGCCCGGCCCGAATCCCGCTCGCCGGCGCCCCGGGGAACCGACGGCGCGCGCGTGAGCTGCCCCATCGATCTCGTCTCACCCGCGTCGAACGGCGCGGTGAGCGAGACCCCGTCGCCGGATCCCCTCCCCCTTCGCGAACGACTCGGCGCGACGGCGACGACGAGAACACGGTCGAACGGAGACGACGAGGACGAACACGGCGAACACGATGAACCACCCTCGGCGTCGCAGCGCACCATCAACCCTCCCCCGTTCGAGACGTGGTCCGACGCCGAGCTCAGACGGGAACTCGCGAGGCAAGGCATGAGAGACGGACCGCGAGCGTACATGGTGTCGCAGTGCATCGCCGCGTACGCCTTCAGCACCCAGAGCCAAAACGCGACGATGAGCCAGCGACACGGTCCGAGCACCCAGCCCGACGGCGGCGGCGCGAGCCAGCCCAAACGCCGGCGCCGCGGCGTCGGAGCCGAATACAAAGACGAAGCCTCCAAGACGATTGACCTCGAGGATCGGCTCGGCGATTGGATCAAGCGCGACCGAGGGCTGTACGATCGGATCCTACTGATGGAGACGGTGGACGTGGACGACATGGCGGCGGCGCTGAAGAACGGCGACGAGGCGACGGATAAGACGAACGGGACAGACGCGTGGAGAAGAAAGGTGCCCCGGACGAAACTGCTCGCGTACCTCGAGTCGCAGGGCGTCGCCGTCGTCTCCACCAAAAGCCGACGCGGGAATAAATCTCACTTTTAGATGACACTTAGACTAGACACACGATCGACTGTACAATCAAAGTCGACTACAGCGGGTTCAGGCGCCGCCGAGGGCGCCCGCCCGGCGCGTTCGCCGTCGACGGCATCAACCGCCGAACGTACTCGCGCTGAATGAAGCACCCACACGCGAGGGGACACACCCAGTACGCCGCAAACACGAGCACCGCGGACGCACACACGTCCGCGACCTTACCCGTCACCGCCGTGTCCCACGGTAGACGCGATAGACACACGGTTTGGAACGTTGGGAACGCGGCGCCGACGTTAACGTCCCAGAAGCCGTTGTACTCCGCGAGCCCGAGGGCGTGGTTCACTACGAACGGCGCCGTGAAGGAAACCGCGCACGTGGTGACCAAGCCCCGAAGGTGCCGGTGCGCGAACGGGTGGGCCGAGTACACGACCATCATCGCGCATATGCACACGATCGCTTTATAGTGCAAGGCGTCGAGGGCGCACTGGCCGTGCATGTTCTCGCGGCGGACGTAGCTGCCGCCCTCGCCGTACCCGTACCAGAGCGCGGCGCCACCCGCGTAGAGGTAAAACCGCTTGTCATTTAACCCGCGCCGCGTGAGGAAGCCGTCGAGATACAACGGCCAGCCGCGGCTCAACCTCGCGCAGATCACCTGCCCGATCCCCGTGCGCACGTACACCCCCCAGCTTAAATTGCAGTACTGCAGCGTGGTCACCCCGTGGATGGCGAAGCACGCGAGGCAGATCATCCAAACCGACTCGTTCCACTGCTTCGTCGTATTCGTCCACGCTCGCGACAACCCGGGGTCCCGACGCAGCATCTTGACGACGTCGTCGTGAAAACAGCATCCATCGCCGCCGAGGAAGGCGAACTTCGGCGACGAGGTTATCGCGGCGGCGGCGGCGGCGTCGTCCGAGTCGTCCCCGTCGACGCCGCCGTCGATTGCGGCGGCGGCGGAGTCGGAGTCGTCGCCGCCCGCCTCGGATCCCCCGTCGCGGTTAGCCCGCGCGCCCTCCTCCTGCCTCGCCGCGAACATGCTCTGCAGTAGCATCCGCTCGGTCAATCGCAGGTCCAGCACCTTGGTCACCTCCATCGCCGCGCCGAGATCTTCTTCGTTGATTGTGGCGGGCGCGACGCAGTTGCCGAGCCGTGTGACGAAGCGGTTCGCCTGCGCGTCTCCGAGGTCGTTTCGGATGGTTCGCACGGCGTCGGAGATCTCCTGGGCGGTCTCCGTGTCGGGGATCAGGAGCAAAGGGACGCTGGCGCCGATCTGCACGAGGTCGGCGTCGCCCGGGGGGTCGGATGTCGCGCCCCCGTGCCGCCCCGATCGGCGATTGCGGGGTCCCGACGGGGCCTGATCGACGCTCCGCTGTTGCGACTCCGCGTCGCGGTCCAGCACCGCGTAGACCCACGCGCATCCCACGAGCTCCTCCGGGAGGATGTCTACGGGCCGCGGGATGGGTATGACCAGCGTGGTGTCGCCGCCGTGCCGCTCGTCCGTCTCCGTGATCGACGGAAGCGTCCGCCCCCTGTGCGTCACTCGCAGGGTGCAACCCATGAGGCGCTCGTGGACCCGCACGGTGACCGGCCTGCCGCCGCCGCCGGGGTTGAGGAGGCATATGGCCGCCTGGTCCAGCATCGTGCTGCCATCCGCGGCGAAACCCTTGATCCCTCCCTCCATGGATCCTATCCTTCACGGCGGGGCGCCTCCTCCCGGTGGAAATGTGACTCACGCAGAAACACGTGGGGCAGACGACCCCAACGACTGCAGACGAGCATGACTGGTTTTAGATTTTTCGAGAATTCAATCATTCGCAGTCAGGTGATTAAACATAATCTCAAGTATTTCAGCACCTTTGTAACCATCACGCCGCTTCTAATTGCTAATTCGCGGGAAAATCGGACTCACCGTTCGATGGAAATGCGCGCGGATAACGATTCGGCCACGTGCTCGTTCGAGGGCACCCTGCCGTGCTGGCAAGTCGTGACAAACGTCTAGGTCGCCCTCGGGAGACACAACACTCGCGCGCGCGACCCCGTCTGAGGTCGAAGCGTCCAAGTTTCCACGCAGGAGACGCACGGTACACTCGTTGGCGAAGACCCGACGAGCGCCGCCTCGCTTCCACGCGCGCGACACCCGCCCGCGCCGTTCGAGCTCCCGCCCGGGCCTCGTCATTGATTTCAGCGCTGACGCCGCTCGGTAGCGACAAGATGTCCGCCTCCGCCTCGCTCGCGTCCCGCGGCGCGACCGCCAACGCGTCCGCGTTGGCCTCACGCGTGCGGATGACCCGCGCGCGCACCGCCGCGCCGCCCGTCCGCGCCGCCATCGCCGAGCCCCCCGGCTCCGCCTCCAACGCCGAGGTCAAAAACAGCGACATCCAGATGTTTGAGGGCACCAAACGCCTGCAGACGCAGGTGGCAGAGATCGGACCGGGCACCACGTGCATCCGCTCGCTCGACTGGGACCGCGACAGGTTCGACATCGAGTTCGGCCTCGACCTCGGCACCACGTACAACTCATACGTCATCAAAGGAGCCGAAGCCACCGCGCTCGTCGACGCTTCGCACGCTAAATTCGAACAGCTGTACGTCGACACCCTCCGCGGCGTCGTCGACCCGGCGTCCATCGACTACATCGTCTGCTCGCACACCGAGCCCGACCACTCGGGGCTCATCGGGCCCATCCTCGAGTTGGCCCCGAACGCCACAGTCGTCGGCAGCAAGGTTTGCATCGCGTTTTTGCAAAATCTGGTACAGAAGCCGTTCAAGTCGCGCGCGGTGAAGGGCGGCGACGTCGTGGACCTCGGCGGCGGCCACGAGTTACGTTTCATCATGGCGCCCAACCTGCACTGGCCGGACACCATGTTCTCGTTCGATCCCGCCACCAAGCTGATGTACACGTGCGACGCGTTCGGGTCACACTACTGCACCGAGGAAATGTTCGATACCAACCTGGAGGCGGTGCTTCCCCACTACCGGTTCTACTACGAGTGCCTGATGAAGCCCAACGCCCGGAGCGTGCTCACCGCGCTTCGTAAGTGCGAAGCTGACGGCGCCAACCCGCTGGACAACGACTTCGCCGGCATCTGCAACGGCCACGGGCCTCTGCTCAAATTCAACGTCGAGGAGCTCGTGGGGGGGTACAAAAAGTGGTCGGAAGACGCGCTGGAGAAGGCCAAGGCGTCCACCACGGTCTTCTACACGAGCGACTACGGCTTCAGCGACCGCCTGTCGCAGTCCATCGCGCGCGGGCTGACCAAAGCCGACGTGGAGGTGACCATGATGGACATGAACACGGAGGACACGCAGGAACTCATCGAGGCGGTGAGCAAAGCGGCGGGGATCTGCCTCGTCGTGCCGCCCGCCACAGGCCCGGCGCACGACAACCTCGCCGCCATCATCGGCAACATCAAGTCAAAGCAGAAGATCCTCATCGCGGAGTCCTACGGCGGTAACGACGAACCCGTCGGCCCGCTCGCGTCGCAATTCGCGGGCATGGGCGTAGAGGAAGTCGTCCCGGCGCTGAAAGTCAAGGAGGATCCCACCGAGGCAACCTACCAGCTCTTCGAGGAGTCCGGCACCGACCTCGGCCAGGTCCTGACGAAGAAGGAGACGCTAAAGGCTATGAAGAACGCCATGTCCCCGGACGTCGCCAAGGCGCTGGGCCGCGTCTCTGGCGGGCTCTACGTGGTCACCGCGGCGCAGGGCACCGCCAAATCGGCGATGATCGCGTCTTGGATCGCGCAGGCGTCCTTCGAGCCCTTGGGTTTCACCGTCGCCATCGCGAAGGACCGCGCGATCGAGTCTTTGATGCAGGTTGGCGACAAGTTCGTGCTGAACTGCCTTCCCGAGGATAACTTTGAGGGACTCATGAAGCATTTCCTGATTCGGTTCCCGCCGGGGGCGGACCGTTTCGAGGGGGTGGAGTGGGCCCCCGCGAGCTGCGGCGCGCCCATCCTCAAGGAGGCTGCGGCGTACATGGAGTGCACCGTGACGAGCAGGATGGAGGCGGCGGACCACTGGATCGTGTACAGCGAGGTGCGCGACGGTAAGGTTTTCAAAGATGAAAAGACCGCCACCCACCACCGCAAGGTGGCCAGCTACTACTGAGGTTGTTTGTAGAGCGCTTTGTGTATGAAATGTAACGTGAAATGAAACGGAGAGTTTGTGTCGTGTCCAGACGTGTTATCGTACAATGTACAAGAGAGGGAACTGATACGGTCGTTCGCCTCGGGTAGTAGTCTACCGACGTAAAGGAGCCGTCGCGGGCTTCGGGGTACACATTTTGCGCCTTGACAGAGTCAGCGGCGGCGAAAAGAATGGATCCGCTCGACTCGACGTGGGAGAGCCGGCGGTGATTTCACAGTCGAAACCAATCACCCGATCGCGTTCAGGGTCCCCACGAACCACTTGGCGCACACCACGTCCTCGAAGTGCGGGTTGGGCACCGGCCCTATGTGGTCCGGGTGCTGCCTCAACTTCCCCTTAGCGCTCTTCACCCCCGGTAACAGCGACTTGCTGTACACCGCGTTGCCGCCGTGACGCTCGATGTGCGTGACACTCGGCTCCGTCCCTTGGCCCTTGGATGCCGCGACAGTGCTCGATGTCACCGCCGCGTGCGCGTAGTCGTTCATGGGCGCGTGGTGCACCCTGCCGAACCCGGCGGCTCCGAGCACCAGCGCGAGGACTCCGTTGCCCAAGATGCGGTTGGGCCCTCCTTTCCCGTTGACGCCGCGGGCGCTGCGCGGGGCGTCGTCGTCGAGGAGGCACGCGGGGCCGCGCGGGAGGTTGGTCTCGCTGTCGGCGTCGATCTTGAGCGCTGTTGGGAAAGGTTTGGACGGGTGGGGAGTCGAGGTCAGCGAGTGAGCGACGGAGCGAGTGAGACGGAAAAAAAGTTTTGACGCGAGGAACACGTCGACGCGACGAGGTGTCTCGGCATGCCGGAAAACGTCGACGGGCTGGGCCCGGGTGACGCGCGTTCGGGGCGCCGCGACGTGCATCGCGCGGGTTTGAGGGTGTTCCGCGTTGGGTACGCACCATGAGGGGAGAACAGGCCGGTCGCCGCGGCGAAGAAGGCGCGTCGGTCGCCGTCGGCGGCGTCGCCCCCGTCGCCTTCCGTGGCTTTCGTCCTCGTCAGCCGTCCTCGTCGCGTCGAGGCTTCGGAGGAGTCCCGGGGAGTCGCGGTCGCCGCGACGTCCGAGCGGTTGGAAACGCCGCGTCCGCGCCCGCCGCTCTTAGTGCGCCTGTGAGTGCCTCGCAGCGCCACCGCCGTCGCCACCGTCGCCCCGGTCACCGTCACGAGCGGGGATACCATCCCAGACGTCCCGTCGAAAGTTTCGGGGTTGCTCTGATGTATAAAACCGGCCTCGATTGGTGGCCGGCGCGTGCGAGTGTTCGCGCGTCGCGACCTCGTGCGAGTCGCGTCCGAGGGATACTCGGGTGAGTGACGCTCCGATGGAGTGTTCGGAGGGACGCGTGCCGTGTGAAGGGCTCGCGCGCGTTGGTGTGGGGCACGACACGAGACTCCGAAAAGGACTTGCAAAGCCGAAAAAAGTGACGAGGACCAAAAAGCGGCACTTGTGAACCCAAAATCTCGGTTCGCAGGTCGATGTTCGTCACGACAATCTCTGTCTTCGCGCGTGCGGCCAATCAGGTTTGTTTCAAAAAGGTGATGATTCGGACGTCGTCAAAGGTCGCGACTGTGGATGAGTCAGATGAGTCACGTTTCCTCGCGATTTCCCGCCACAGGCAAATGGTCAGGAAACTCGAATTTATACCCGAAACGTCGTTTTCCATTTTCGAGGGATTGGGACTCCGAGAAGGCCCGTGCTCGTCACTCCACTGGGAGTCACGGCGGGAGGCGAATGGATCTGGGCGAGGTTGGACTCAGGTCATCGCACGCTGGAGTCGCGGGCTACGAAAACTACGTTTGCGATGACTTGTGTGAGGTACAAGCGAACGTGATCGGCCTCTTAGTCCTCTTCTGTACACTCGCGCTCCCTGTCCTGCTCGGGTACGGGCTGTTGCACAACCTGGACACGCCCTCATTCAAGGGTTACAACGAGGACCAAACGCGGTGATAACCCCCTGGACCTAGCATGAAGCTGTGAGTAAACCAACGAAGACGACGGCGGGGTCATCTCGCAAGATGTATTGATGCTTCACCTGTTGGCCGAGCCCAGGTCTCCACGGTCACCGACGTGGGATCTCATGCTGGGTGCCACTCCTGAGAAAAAATTTTCTCGGATGCGGAGGAGGCGAAGACGAATGCGACTCGGTCCAACTAATAAGGTGGCTTGCAAAATCCTTCTTTTCTGTAAACATGTAAACGTGTAGTACCTAAGTCAATCCTAAGTGCCTGTCTCGTCGTTGCGTCGAATTCTCCACGGGCGATGACCGTCTTTCCCGTTCGCCCGTTTTCACAACCGTCGCATCGTAAAACAATCGCGTTTCTTCCCATCCATCCAATCCCCGCCGTCTCCTCTCAAGACACCGTCCGCCCGAATGCGACGGCGCTGATGTAGAGGTTCTTGGCCCACTTCTCCTTGACGTGGGTGCTCGGGAACGCGCTCGTGCGCAGCGTCTCCTGCGTCTCATCCGCGGGCCTGCGCCGCGGGATGGACAGCACAAACGCCGCCTGGTCCGGCGTCGCGGCGCAGCACGTGATCCTAAAGCCCGAATCCCAGCGCCTGTGGATCCCTTCCGACGGGTACATGAAATCGAGCTCGACGCACTGGTCCACGAACCCGGCGTTGCGCGACATGACCACCGCCCACCGCGTCCCACTCGTCGCCATGGACGTGACGTAGAACCCTTCCTTCCACTTTTTGTTGATCCACTTAAACGGAAACGAATCGCTCACCTTGTACGACTGCTGGGTGTACGTCGTGCCTTTGGACATGATCACCAACGCGCTGCCCGTGGTGGACCCGGCGAGCGCCGTGATGTAGTACCCGTCGTCCCACTGCTCCAGGATCCAGTCCTTCGGGAGGAACTGGGTGGAGAGCTCCCACACCTGCGCGCTGAACCCGGTACCCGCGTCCATGATGAGCGCCCAGAGCTCCTGAGCGCAAGAGACAGAGCTGATGAATAAGCCGTCGTCGTTGCCCTTGTCCACGTGCTGCTCGATGCGCGAGTTGGCGACGTTGTAGTGGTACCGTTGCTTCATCGGGCGGTGCGCGTTGTAGATGGTGATCCACTGCTGCGCGGGCATGCCGAGGCGAATCTTCTTCTTCGGCCTGCCGTCCTCGCCCTCCTCGTCGATTGGTTCCGCCTTGCGCTTCTGCCCGACTCGCGCCTTCTCGGCACCCTCGGTGGAGATGGGCCGTCGGTTGCTGGGTCCGCACAAGGGCTCGAAGAGCGAGGCGAGGCCTTGGTACTTGGGCTCCTCGTCAAACTTGAGGTTCACCACAGCCTCCATGTACTGCCGGAACGCCGGGGGCGTGTACCTGCAGAGCGCCTCCGCCGACGTCGCCATCTTCTTCTTGCACACCAAAAACCCTTTGTTGTCCCCTTGGTAACCCTGCCACGGCAGCCGGCCCTTCAGCAGGAACAGCAGGGTGTACGCCAGTGACTCGAGATCATCGCGTCGCGAACCCGTGCGACCCAAGTGCGCGTGCACCGACGCGTAACGAACCGTCCCTCGGAAGATATCCGGCCTCTGATCGTAGTCCACGTGGGTGGAGCAGATTGCGTCCCTCCACCGAGTCGCCAGCCCGAGATCCACGAGGTAGAGCTTCTTCTCCGTGGGTGTTCCGGGCGGGCCGAGGAGGAAGTTCTCGGGCTTGATGTCGCCGTGCACGAACCCTTTGCTGTGGAAGTGCTCGAGGATGGCGAGCGCCTCCACCGCGATGCACGCGACCATCTCTTGCGACATGATCTGGCCGTTGGTGTTCCAGGTGTCCCACAGGGACGGGCCGAGTAGGTCCATCACCATGACGTAATACTCCCCTTGCCGTCCCTTGAAGTGCACCTTGGGTACGCCTAGGATTCCCCCGAGGGTCGAGAAGGCGTTGTACACGGACCACTCGTACGGGGGTCCGTAGTTGCATCCCTTGCTGCTCCGGTGCTCGAATTTGAGCGCCACCTGGTTCGAGTTGGCGTTGCCGGTGGTCTCGCCGCGCGTGCCGCTCGACGTTACCCTCCGCCCCACGTACACCTGGCCGAAACCACCCTTGCCCAACTTACGTTCCACGATGTAAACCGGGGAGCCACCGACCTGGGCCTGCGATTGGAGGAAGGGATCGGGAGCGGGACGTCAGGGAGCGCGGCTTTTTTAACGCGTTGCGTTGTTGGAATCTAGGTTTAGTCGGGACGTTCGAGGGTCGGTGGCGCGCGTGCGACCAAGACTCACCCTCTCCGGGACCGGCGCCGTCGTCGCATCGTCGTCTGCCACGGGCTGGTCGCCGCTCCGCTCCTCGCTGACCTCCTCCACCATCTTTGGATGCGCCTTTCCGGGGTGCGCCCTTCGCTTTTTTCAAGCAGAACTCTCTCCGAGATTCGCCCTCACAGCTGTGCGATTGCCGGCCGGAACTGGGCGACCCACGAAGGTTCGGTCGAACGTGCGACGCGACCTTTCGGGTTGGATACTTACGGAGCGTGCGTGCGTGGACGCGCCTCCTCGGTTGTGTCCTCGCCGCGCGTCGGAAGCGGCGTTAACGGGCCCGGATCGATCGTCCGGCGAAATATCGGAGGGCTATAGCATGATTCGGTTCCATCGCGAACCGTCGGTCGAAAAACGTGGTTTGATCGGCAGTTATCACGGCGCCGATCAAATCCACTCGAGTTATTGACGGTTTAATCCATTTGAAAGCACCGACAGATCGACGGTCGGTTTCCCGCGTTTCGCCTCAAACTCCGAGACGAAGTCGACGTCCGCGGAGAAGGATGCGCGTCGCGCCCTGTGTCACGGCTGCGTCGCACGCGGTGCAGGGCCCGGCGGTAAAATCCGCACCCTCGCGACCCTCACGAACCTGTCCGAAGGCGAGGACCCGGACGATCCCGAGGGTGGCGGGCCCCGAGGCAGAGATGGCCACTGACGATCTCGGCACGTGCGATCGAACTGTGTTGGCGTCCAAGGGCGGGCCCCTTCACGTGCGCACGCCGTTGATCGTCTCCAAGCCCATGTCCGCGCTCCTCGGCCGCGACGTCTACCTCAAGCTCGACGCCATGCAGCCCTCCGGCTCGTTCAAGCTCCGCGGGATCGGATACACGTGCCAGAAGGCCATCGCGGAGGGCGCCAACGCGCTGGTGTCGTCGTCGGGCGGCAACGCGGGATTAGCAACCGCCTACGCGGGCCAACGGCTGCGCGCGCCCACGACCGTCGTGGTCCCGGAGACGACCCCGGAGTTCATCCGCGAGCGCCTCAGGTCCCTGGGCGCGCAAGTCATCGTGCACGGCTCGCAGTGGAGCGAGGCGCACGCGCACGCCGTCGCCCTCAACGACGACGTCGGCGGCAAACTCGTCCATCCCTACGAAGACGTAGACACGTGGACCGGACACGCGACGGTCGTTCACGAGATCAAAAGCGATTTAGCCGCGATGGGCGTGTCCACACCGCCCGCGGCGATCGTCACGTGCGTCGGGGGCGGCGGGCTGCTCGCGGGCATCCTCCAGGGCCTCGCCGAGGTGGGATGGGGAGAGACGTGCCCAGTCGTCGCCGCGGAAACGATTGGAGCCGACTCCCTCGCAACATCCGTGGACGCGGGCGAACTGCGCACGCTCCCGGGGATCGACTCGGTGGCCAAGTCGCTGGGCGCGGCGTCGCCGTCGCCGCACGTCCTCGCGATGGCGCTGGAGCGCAAGGGCAACGGGCTGGTGCGCACGTGGAGGACCGAGGATGCGGCTGCCATCGACGCGTGCATGAGACTGGCGGATGACCACAGGGTGCTGGTGGAGCCCGCGTGTGGGGCGGCGCTGAGTGCGGTGTACGGGGGAACGTGCGAGGCGCTGCGTGGGCTGACAGGGGATGGTCCGGTGGTCGTGGAGGTTTGCGGCGGGGCGATCATCGATAGGAAGACGCTCGCCGGGTACGCGGCCCAGTTCGGGCTGGAGTGAGAGTTAGCGACATTTTATCTATGTCAAGTAAGATTATCGGGTCCTCTCGGGTCACTAGTGCCTAGCGTTGGGCGATGGAGGGTGACGACGAGCTCCTCCGGGGGCTCGGCGTCACCGCTCGAGGGGAGCGTGACGTCGCGCGTGACGTCATCCGCGATGCCGCGGTGGCGGCGGCGGCGCGGGAGGCTGCCGCGCGGGACGCCCGGCGCGGCGGCGATGGCGGGGGCCGAGGCGACGTGGCCGACGACGCGGGCGGCGACGGCGACGCGGGGCCGAGCGATGCGGGCACGTCGGGCGGCGGCGGCGGCGGCGATGGCCCCGTCGCTAAGGAGTTGGCGCGTCTTCGCGAGGAGTCCGAGCGCCTCGCGAGGGAGCTCGGCGCGGTGCGCGACGCCCTCGATGAGGTCCGCGAGCGGCAAAAGAACGGCGACGCGCCCGTCGACGCCGCGCTGCAGATCGCGGTCGGCGAGCGCAGAGTCCAGGGTCTGACCGACAAGCGCGACGCGCTCGCCGCGAAAATAGATGACGTCGAGGCGAACGTCGCGGCCGAGGCGAGCGAGCGAGCGAGCGCCGCCCCCCCCCCCCCCCCCCCCGGCGTCGCACCGTCGCGCGGCGACAGCCACAAGAAAAAGTCCGGCACCTCGCGCGCTTCTCGCCGACCGGCCCCGGCGCCCGTCTCCATCGTCCAAGAGGACGACGACTTCGACAAGATGATGAATGCCGTCGAGGGACGCGGCGCCGGCGCCGGCGGCGGAGAGATCGGCGAGACCGAGCGCGAGCGCCTCATCCGCACCGGCGTCATCACACCGTTCGACAACCTCTCGGGATTCGACAGATCCGTCCGAGTCGCCGAGACCACCGGCGCGCACATCGCCTCCATGACCGCGTACAAGGTCGGGCGCAGCGCCACGCAGCTGCTCGAGGGCGACGCCGTACCGAAACAACGCCCGGAGGCGAGGGAGTTTGGCAAACGGCCGCGCAAACACGCGGCGCCGGGGCTGGACGCTAAGGTTGCCGCCAAGAAGCGCGAGTGGCGAAAGGCTGCGGCGTCGAAGGAAGCGGGAGCGAACGGAAGGGGGGGCGCGCCCGGGTCGAACGCCAAGCCCCGTCGACGCCGGCGTCAAAAGGACGCCGCGTACAGCAGCGACGAGGACGAATCCGACGAGGAGGAAACGGAGTGGGACGGGGAAGAGGCGGAGGAGGTAAAGGCATTCGTGATCCCGAAAGCGGAGCCGGGCGGATCGGTCCCGGTTGCGGTTG
>Ga0302114_10000254_pt1 | contig 39317 bp, 28 predicted proteins | sample AG5_Surface_MG_FD_203107 | JGI IMG/M metagenome (GOLD analysis project Ga0302114, IMG submission 203107) | Marine microbial communities from Western Arctic Ocean, Canada - AG5_Surface | ecosystem: Environmental > Aquatic > Marine > Oceanic | place: Canada: Western Arctic Ocean | collected...
CTCGTGGGAAGCCGCCGCGGGCGCCGCGTTCCCGTCCAAGGTGGCCGGCGTGACCAAGGCGCTGGACAGCGTCGACCGACTAGCCGCCGCGCTGTCGCAACTTCAGACGGAGTGCGCCGACCGCATGAGGGAGACGGACGAGGCCCGCGCGGAGTCAGCGCGGCTAACGGAGGAAGTCGTGTCCCTGCGCCCGTTCCCGGGTAGGTTCGAGGAGTGCACGAAACGCGCGGAGGGCGCGGAGTCCGAGCGCGATGACCTCAAAACGAGGGTCGAGGAGCTCGAACGAAAGCTGGCGTTTGCGGAAGGTGAGATTCCCAAAGGGTGGGAAGCCGAGAAGGCCGCCGTCGCCGCGGGGGAGGCCAGGGCGAACGAGCTCACCGCCGCCGCGAAGACCGCCGCCGATGCCGCCGCCGCGAACGTGGAGAAGATGAAGAACGACCACGCGGACGAGGTGCAGGAGCTGATGGACCAACTGTGGAAGGCGAGGAACGAAGCCGGAGCCGCCATCGAGGCGGAGAAGGACATGCGAGCCATCACGGGTACCCTCAAGGCTGACATCGCGTTCCACCGCGAATCCAAGGCTGGCGCCACGGAGAAGATTGTCAAGGCGATCGAACGCGCGGAGGCTGCGGAGGGTGAGATGCAGAGGCTCCAGGGCATCGCCGACCGAGCCACCGCCGCGTGCGACGAGGCTGAGCTCAAGGCGGATGCGAATGAAAAATTCGCCAAAAAGGAATCCGGTCGAGCCGCCAACGCCACCGCGCGCCTGGTCATCACCGTCTCGCAGCTCCTCCGCGCGAAGAAGCGAATCGGTGCACTGGAGAGCACCAGTGAGAAGCAAGCCTTGTCCCAGGCGCTCAACCGCGCGGACTCCGCCGAGGAGGAGAGGGACCAGATGAAGCACCGAGCCGACGCCGCGGATGAAAAATCCAAGGAACAGAAGGAGCGCATCAACGAGCTCGAGACGCAGGTGATCCAGGCGCAGACCGCACAGAAGGCGGCCGAGACGAAGCAGGCTGAGCTGCAGGCGGCGGCTGATGAGCTCACCGCGGCGAAGACCAAGCTCGAGGAGGATCTCGCCACGGCGCGGCAGGAGACGGCGGATGCGGTTCAGGCTTTGGAGGATTACAAGAAGGAGTTCCTCGTGGAGCAAAAGGCGAGGCTCAAGGCTGAGGCGAACATGCGCGAGATGCGGGACGAAAACCGACGGGTCATCACGCAGGTTGTGGACGGAGAGATGGAGAAGCTCGTGACCAAGGTTGACGGCGTGGGTGCCAAGGCTAAGGAGGGGCTCGAGAAGCAGGACAAATCCTGGGACGGGCTCAACGCCGGCGCGGGGGAGTTTGTCGACGAGCAGAGCGCCAAGATGGACGCCGTCAAGAAGGAGTTCAAGGTTTGGTCCGATGACATCTCCGAGCTCACGGATAAGTGCGCCAAGAAGACCCAAGAGGCTGTCGAGGAGCTCATCAAGACGAGGAAGAAGATGAGGAAGCAGGAGCAGCAGCTGAAGGAGGCCAAGGAGGAACTCGGCAACGTCAAGACGGAACTCGCCGTCGCCAACAGGGAGCTCAAGGAGGCCAAGAAGGACCTCGCGGAGACCAAGTCCGACCTCGAGACCGCCACCGGACGCGTCGCGAGCCTCGAGGAGCAGTTCACGTTCGCCAGCAACGAGCTGGAGGCGACCAAATCGACCCTCACCGAGATTGAGGCGCAGCTCAAGAAGGAGCGCTCCGATCGGCTGGCGCTCCAGTTTCAGAACCAGGCGCAAAAGGCGTTGGCGGAGAAGAGGCAGAAGAAGCTGACAGATGCGGAGAGGGACCTGGAGGAGGCGCAGGACGAGTTGGAGAGCGCGAAGAAGGCTGCGTCGAGCGCGAACGCGTCCTCCGCGGTGGCCAAGATGAGGGTGGGCGTCATGAAGGAAAAGTTGGAGTCCAAGCTCGACGCGGCGGCCGAGGGCGGCGGCTCCGGCGGCTCCGGCGGCGGGATCGACCCCACGAAGCCGTTCCTCGACCCGGCGAAGATCCTGGAGGGAACCCCGGATGAGCTGATGCCGTACCAGCAGCAGCTGGCGGACGAATACGTCGAAGCCTCGCTCGCGCTCAAAGCCGCGGGCTCCGGTGGCCAATAATTCTCAGTTGAAATATTTCACATTCATCGCAAAGACTTCTACGCGTCCTGGTCCGTCGAGCACGCCGGCGGTAACCTGAACGGCCCCGCACCGCACGCGCCGCACAGGCACGCCATTCCCGCGTCCGCCCTGTCGAGCGCGTCCCGGGCCATCGACTCCATCTCCCGCTCAGCCGCGTCCGCCGCCCTCGCGGCGGCGGCGGACGCGGCGGCTTCAGCCGGCGACAGGTTTTCCCGGCACCATCCCTCGCCCCCCAGCTGCGACCCGCTGGACGCGCGCGTCGCCGCCATCGCCTCATCTTCCGACCACGTCTCCTCGTCGTCGGATTCATCCGCCGTGCCTCCGAGTTTCTGGGCACCCGCGCCGTTCCGTTTCCAATCGAACTCCCTGCACTCCACGTTGAGTTGCGAGCAGAGCCTTTTGAAATGTACGTCGTGCGGTCTGATGACGTTGTGCGTCAACTCGTGAATTAAGGTCTCCCTTATCCGGGCGTATACCCTGAACCCCCGCATGTCGTCCGTTCGTAGACGCAGGTGTATCTCTTGCCCTTGGTTGACGTTGTAACCCAGCACGCACGACTCGCTCACGCCAACCTTGCCCTCCGGCGGCATCTCCGCCAGCAGCGGCACTTTCCATTTGTGTTTGGCCATGACGCCGAGTATGCCGGGGTCCGAGGCGAGCCTGTGGAGGAGCTTGAGCGCGGCGGACGCGGGTGGGGTGACGACATCCGGGACGGGAAGCGCGCGGTACTCGAGGAAGGTGTAAGGGTGCGTCGCGGTGGACGGGGGACCGACGTTGTCGGACCTCCCGCCCGTCGTGGTTCTGGACACGTGTCCCCTTCGCCTTCGACGGTTTCTGAGATCTTCTTGCTCAAAGCCTCGGACGCGATGGTCCACCTGCGCGGCCGCGTCGAGAGCGGCGACCTCCGCGGCGGCCGATCCCATCAGCATGTACGGCTTGGCGGAGTCGCACATCCCAGGGATGGAGCTGACGGCCAACACAGCGTCCTCAGCCTTCGACGGGGTCAGCGTTCCACCCTTCAAAATGAGCTTGGCCAGCTTCAGGCCGAGAACCTTCTGCGTCGCGACGCTCGCGCCGGTCGCTCTCTCCAACTCGATCCCAAGGTCCGCCACGGTGGCGTCGGCGGGCACGCGCACGACGTGCTCCCGGCCCCGGTGCGTCACGCGCACCGACAATTCGTCCGCCATGTGAGCCCAGTTGTGGTTGGTCGGGAGTAGCGTTATCATTGTTCTCGTAGCGTGATGGTGACGAAAGAGGGGTGCCCACACCAAATCTTACACGTACTGCACTGGCGATGGCGTCGGCGGGGTTGGTCGCCGCGGCGAGTATCGGGTTCCGCCCCGCGCCGCCGATACGTCGATCCCGACCTAAATGTAGGAGCGCCCGGGACGACGCGGGGCCGCCGCCGCCGCGGGACCTGACGTCGCCGAACCTAACGCCCTGGGAGGTTCTCGGCATCGACGTCGACACTTCTGCGAACCGAGAGGTGACGATGGCTGAGGTGAGACGGGCGTATCGCGCCCGGATGAAGGTCTACCACCCGGACGTGTACGCCGGGGACGCGGTGGATAAAGAGGCGAACGCGAGGCGCGTCGTCGCGGCCTATGCCGCCGTCGCGAGGGAGTCCGGCGTCACCATCGACGAAAGCCTCGCCCAGGGTGTAAACTCGGTGAGCGACTGGGACGGAACGTCCGAGGTGTTTCCGTGGGCCAAGGAGGGCGCCGACCCGTTCGAGCACCCCGAGGGACCCGCGGAGTCCGTCTTCGTCAACGAATTCGCGTGCCGCGGCAAAGGCGCGTGTCCCGCGTACTGCTGCTGCGTGGAAAGGGACCCGGGCTCCTTCGCCTGGGCACAGGACACCGACGCGGCGAGGTTTAGGAGCGACGCGGCGACGTGGGGGGACCTGAACCGTCGCGCGACGTCGACCGGCGCGAGCGTTGGCGTCAGGGAGGACGCGGACCTCGCCGCGCACAGACTGAACCTGGCGGTCGGGCAGTGCCCGACGATGGCGATACACTGGGTCACGCCTGCGCAACGGACCGTTTTGGAAGAGACGGTGGACGATGCGGTTAACGGGAGGTCGACTCCGGACGAGGCCGGCGCGAGGGTCTACGAGCTGCTGGCCAAGGCGAAGTGGGAGAACGGTCGCGCGGCGGCGCCGGCGGCGAACAAGCGCCGCGCGAAGGCGTCCACGCGATGGGTGGACTGGTACTGAGAGTAGACTAGCGTAAACACGTAGCCAAAAGAATTTGCCAAAAGAATTGCGAAAAGAAGGGTGAGCTATTTGCCCCCCGCTTTGCGCTGCGCCTCCTTGGCCGCCTCCGCCGCTTTCCTCCCCGCGTCCTTCTGCGCCCGCTTCGCCGCGTCCGTCGCCCTCTTCTGCTGCGCGGTGGCCGCTCCGATTGCGCGATCCTGTTCTTTCATCGCCTTCTCCACGGCCACCTTCTGCTTGGCCACGATCTCCTCAAAGTTGAGGGCGATGTACAGGATGAACCCGGCGACCACGGTCAGAATGAAGGTCTCCTCCACGCCGAACCTGGCGCGAATCGTGGATCCCCGTTCCTTGGTGGTGGTGCTCAGCAGCGCGTCGCGGGCGCCGAAGGAGGGCGCCACGGAGGAGGAAGAGGACGGACGGATGAACGAACGCGTGGAAAGTGAAGTGACCCCGACTGACGCGTTGTTGCCATTGTTGCCGTTCGCCCGGCGGTACGACTCGGCGCGGCACGCGACGGAGACGCGTGCCCGCGTCGGGAGGACGCGGTGACGCGCGAGGAGCGCCGGTACGTGGTGCGGTGTTGGTGCGACAGAGATGGGCATGGTCGCGGTGGGGGCGAGTGAGTGGCAGGGAGGAGTGCCGAGGGTGCCGAAGGGACGCGGGCGTTACCAGCTGAGTCAGGTTTTTTTGTGATCTGTCTGCACGGGCAAATCATTCTCCCCTGCGAGGGTATAGCACCGGGTCGCCATGGGGGAGAAGCGACTCTTCGACGACGATTCGGGCTCCGATAAGAAGCCCAAGTCCTCGAAGAAGGAGAAGAAGGAGAAGAAGTCCTCGAAGGACCTCGACCCGGACGAGGCCGCCGCCAAGGCTGAGCGCAAGGCGGCGAAGAAGGCCAAGAAAGATGCCGGCGGCGGGGGCGGCGGTGACGAGGACGGCGAGGACGCCATCGAGACCGTGGTGGTGGAGTGCAAGGGGCAGACGGGGCGCATCATCGGCAAGGGCGGGTCCAAGATTCGCGAGATCGAGGACCTCACCGGCTGCGTCTTGAAGATCGACCAGGCCAAGGGCACCTGCACCATCAAGGGCCCCACCGTCGCGCCCGCCGTGCAGGAAGTTAAAAACATCGTGCAGGAGGGACGCGAGCGCGACGAAGTAGCGCACGCCCCGGGCGGTCCACCCCTTCGCGCCCGTTCCCAGTCGCAAGGACGCGACGATACGTGGCACGATCGCGGGGCGTACGATGAACCCGTCGGGACGTCAACCCCGAACGGCGAGTCAAATCTGAACGGGAACGATGAGCTCCCATTCGGCAAGCCCCCGAGCGGCAGCGCGTCTCGCAACGACACCGGCCAGAACGATTGGCAGTGCACGTGCGGATCCTCCAACTTCGCGAGGCGGTCGACGTGCTTCCGGTGTAAGGCGCCGAGGTCCGGCGGCGTGGACAACACGAACGGGTACCCGGCTGGCGGCGGCGCGAGGACACCGGTTCGCATACCTAGCGCGCACGTACAGAGCGGGACTCGGTCGGAGGCGCCGACGCAGGGATCCGACGCGAACGGGTACGAGGTGTTCGTCAAGTACCTCCCGCACACGAGCGAGGAGGCGGAGGTTTCGGACTTCTTCTCGCAGTTTGGCGAGATCCTGGGCGGCGTCAGGCTCATCCGTAACCCCACCACGGGTCAGTGCAAGGGCGCCGGGTTCGTGACCTTCGCGCACGAGCACGCCAGGCAGGCGGCGTTGGCCAAGGACGGCATCAAGTTCGGGGGACGGCATCTCAGCATAACGGTGGCCAAGACCGGTACCTTCGGCGTGAGGGCCACGGAGCAGGCTTTCGGCACGCACACGCCCGCCATGCTGCGGGAGACCATCGCCGCGTTGGTGGCGCCCGATCCCAACGGGACGTACGTGGATGGGACCTTCGGCAGGGGCGGGCACACGCGCGGTATACTCGCCGCGCTCGGTTCAAACGGTAAATTACATGCGTTCGACATGGACCCCGAGGTGAGCGCCCGCATCGATCGCACCCATTTCCCGTTTTGTCCCCGCGCGGTCGCGAGATACGATGAGAAGAAAACCGAGGCCTAAGAAACCTCCAACGATTGCGTGCAAACGCATGAAGACATCTATCACCCATAGAAATTGAGTATCTCCCCGCACGTGTTTACCCAAGCTGACGATATCCAACCGTCGACGTCTGACTCTCCCACCACCCGACGTCACAGGCTATCAAGGAGGCCAAGAAGCTCGAAGCGGAGGATTCGAGGTTCACCATCCACCACGCCCCGTTCGGCTGCATGGACACGGTTCTCAAGCCCCTCGGCGTGAAGTGCTCCGGGGTCTTCCTCGACCTCGGCATATCGTCCCCGCAGTTCGACGACGGCAGCAGGGGTTTCAGGCCCGAGCAGGACGGACCCTTGGACCTGCGATTCGACATCACCCAAGGGGTGCCGGCGTCTGACTTTCTTAAAATGGTGAATCGCGACGAGCTGGTGCGAATTTTGCGCGAGTACGGCGAGACCACGGACCCGGTCGCCGCGAGAAGGATCGCCGACGCCGTGTGCCTCGCGGTGGCGGAGGACCGGCTTCCTTCCACCACCAAGGCGTTCGCATCGCTCGTGGCGTCAGCGAAGGGGAAGGAGTATCAGGCGATGCACCCGGCAAAGCTGACGTTTCAGGCGCTCCGCATTCACCTTAACCAGGAGTTTGACGAGATGCGGCGAGGTATGAGGGCCGCGGCGGAGGTGATGATGGACGGCGGCCGACTCGGAGTTCTCACGGTGAGTTTATGTTTCCTCGGCCTGCGCCCGCTATCCCGTATTTTTCAGAGCCGTGCGAGTGATGATACCTCATGTCGTGAACCCCCCGCACACACACAACCGCGGGGGTAATAATGATCCCACACAACACATGATAGGAAGAGACTGACGTACGGCTTTTCGGTTTCATTTTTCTTTTCGCATCGACCCGTGGATCGAGACCAAGACACTGACTCACCCATCTTTCGTCCCCCGTACGCAGTGGAAGCACAGCGAGTGCGCCATCCTGGTGGACTTTCACCGCCACTTTGAGGTTGTCCGCCCGACGCAACCCTTGCTCGAGTGGATGCGAACGAACCACCCGGAGAAGGAGAGCGCCCTTCCCACCGTCTGGGGTCTCACCGTGGACGACGCTCAGCGCCCGTCGGAGCGCGAGATGCGCGAGAACTCGCGGTCCCGCAGCGCCATCCTCCACGTCCTTCGCAAGGTTGACGCCGGGCACAGGCTGGCGGATGTGGAGCGCGCCGCGTATCCCCTCCTCGGTTGGGCGGCTCCCCCGGCGACTCCCGAGCCGCCCCCGGTGACGTTCAAGTACGAGGCGGCGAACGCGGGCGGCGACGGGGAGACTCCAAACAAGAAACAGAAGAAGGAGAAGAAGGAGAAGAAGGAGAAATCCGCGAAGAAGGACAAGGCGTAACCGCGTACTCGCTCTCTTTGAAATAAATTAGCTAAAAACACAGTAGCAAGATACTTCTTATTTGCTGTACCCTCGCATACCTCCCATCCGTCGAGGCACCCCCGCGCGGATCTCTTGCTCCCTATCGTCCGCCCACGGCTGTTGCGCAGCCTTGGGCGGCGTGGGCTTGGCGGGCTCGTCGGGGGGCGCCATTCCGTTGCCGAAGGAGTTTTTGCTGTAGTGCTGGTTCGCCCAGGGCCTCGGGTCCATGTCCCTCTTCTCCATCTGCGGCGGAGGCGGCGCCATGCCCGCGCCTTTGTAGTAGCTCTTCTGCATCATCGACCGCATATCCGAGTTGACCTTCTTCCCCGACCCCGCGGTGGCGCCCATGGTGGAGGGATGCCCGTAGGAAATCGGGCCATCCGCCGCCGAGAGATGGCCGTCGACGATTCCCATGTGGCTCTTCTTCTCGGCGTTGGCCCACGCCACCGCGGGATCCGGCGTCTTCTGAACCTCCGCCTCGATCGCCTCACCGCCCCGTAGGTTCGATTTGTACGCCTGGTTCGCCCACTCCTTCTCCGGCAGGTGCCTCATCCGCCGTGGCTCGTCCTGCTTGCTGGGCTCCATGCCGCCGTCGAAAACGCTCTCGTGGTTCTGCGCCGCCCACGGCTGGTTCGCCGGCAGGAGGTGCTTCGCCGCCGGGAGGGGCTTGGGGCACAGAAGGTCGGGCTTGGATTTCATCTTCCAGTCCTGGTGTAACGCCCTGCCCGCGGCGGTCGCGCCCGGGGAGCTGGAGGGCGCGTTGGGGTTCATGTTGAAGCTACCGCCCTCGTACGCCGTCGTCACCTCGTGCGCCGACACCCTCCCTTTGCCCTGGTTAGGGGGCAAGCCCTGGACGTCCTTGGAGCCGTAAATGACGTCGCCGTGCTCGCCCGCGAGTCCACCCTCGTAGAAACGGAGGGTGGTCTGACCCGCCGCCACCTTTGGCGAGGCCTTCTTGCTGTGCCGCACGCCGTTTTTGCCGTAATTGCTGATGCACCCCGGTCGGGTGGGCTTCTCGGCGAGACCGCGCGGGTGGCTGAATCCCCTGGGCGCCTCCATCTGGTGCCTCTGCGGGGATTCGTCGTCGTGGTGCCTGTCGAACATGGTCTCCTCGTGGCCGTGGTGGGCGGGGCTCTGCGCGTACTCCTGCTTGGCGTAGGCCGCGTACGCGTCCGGGGCGATGAAGACCCCGTCGCACACCTGCGCGTTGAGGCTCTGGATGCCGCCGCTCTCCCTGAACTTGTTCCACGCCTGGTAGTGCGGGGTTTCCTTATGGAACTGCACCGCGTCGTCGTCCTGGTAAACCTCGTAGAACATGTACGCGCGCTCGCCGGGGAGCTTGGAGACGTGGAAGCACATGCATCCGGGCTCCAGCCGGCTCTCGGACGCGTCCTGGTTCATTACGTGGAGGAACTCCTGCTCCCGCCCGGGGGCGACGATCACGTTGACGCTGATCACGACCTCCCCAGACATCTGCATCGCTGGCATCTTGTCGCGGCTTCGAAGGGTCCCGACCGGTGCTGCGGCGAGGGTCGTCGGCGCCGACGCGAGTGAAGGAGGCGAGAGGGCGATTCGTCGAGATCGAGATTTGACCCCTTTCTATTTTTGGGTTGACTTTGCCCGCGTGACTTTTGCTTCGAAACCAGCCAACAGAATTTACGTTTTTCTTTAGACTATTTATGCACTGAAACGATCGTACGTCATTTTATTGTTACTGAGATACACACAGAATCTCTGTTGCGTCTCCAGAGACCACAGAAGCAGTGATGAGCTGGTTCGAGAGACCACGTCGTCGCTTGTTCGCTTGTTGCTTTTGACGAAAAGCGTCCTTCGGGCGTCGGCGGGTTCACTGTCCCGTGCAGAGGCGCGGGTGTGGTCGCCGGCGATGTCAGGACGGCTTCCCCCGAGGAGGGATAGCGTGAAAGCATCTCGCGTCTCGACGCTGCTGCAAAAGCGAAGGTGCGCGTCGGCATTGCCTCGATCGTCCCCCGCCGCTCGCTCCCCACGAAATCAAGTCGAACCCCGGTGGTTATTGAAACCCACGATGATGATGTCGCGACCCCGCGACCCCTTCGCGACGACCTGACCGACCCGTTTTCCCCCCGTGACGCGCAGAGATGCGGCGAGACAAAGGCAGAGGGACGCCCGGCGCGATCTGACCGAGCACGCGCGGTCGCTCGCGTTCGGCGCCGGGGATGCGGGAGGATCGGACGCCGGCATCACACGGGACCGCGTCGGAGCCGTGGGTGACCTCGTGACGATGGACGCGATGCACCGGTCCACCTCCAACCCGCAGGAGCTCGGGAACGAACCACCGGGCACTTCCGATTTGACGAACACGCAGCCTGTGCAGACAAGTCAGAGGGAATCGCACTTCGAGCGGTCGCCGTCGCACAGGCGCTCGAGCTCGGCGCCCGGCAAGTGGTCGCGCGAGTCCGTCGCGCAGTTTGGCGAGTCCCAGTTCATGCTGCCGGAGTGGATGGTGGACGTGCCGCCGGACTTGGGGCACGCGTGGTTCGCCACCCCGCGGCCGAAGGGGCAGCGCACGCTGGTGATATCATCCCGGGGATGTACGGTGAGCAGGCTGAAGAGCGGGCGGGTCCTGCACAAGTTCCCGAGCGCGTTGCCCGGAGGATCGCGGCGCAGCAAGCACGGCAAGGCGGAGGACTCCTTCTGCATCCTCGACTGCGTGTTCCACCAGAGCGACGGCGTGTACTACGTCATGGACTGCATGGCGTGGAACGGCATGAGCATGTACGACTGCACCGCGGAGATGCGGCTCTCCTGGCTCTACTCCAAGCTCGGAGACCCGGAGACGGCGGAGTGCGAAGCGGCGACGGGAACAGGGCCCGACAACAGGCACAGGTTCGCGGTTCCCCCGACGCATAACTGCGACGCGAGCGGGCTGCTCGCCGCGTACAGCGCGCCGGTGCCGTTCACCCGCGACGGGATCCAGTTCCTCGCCAAGGATGGCAACTACGAGCTGGGAGTGACGCCGCTGTGTGTCATGTGGAAAGACCCGGCGACGTCGGACTTTTTCCTGGATGAAAACGCAGACGGCACCGACACGCAACGCGTCGTGCTGTCGCTGCGTGGGTCCACCGGGGACGTCGTGACCGGGGACCCGGCGCCCATCGCACTCGCGAGGTTACCCGCGCAGTTCCTGGAGTCTGCGAGCGCGGCGGCGGGCGGGGTGGACGGAACCGGGGACGACGGAAGCGGCGAAGGAGTAGCAACGCGGAGGGGCGGTGGGGGTTTGAAGGACGGGCTGTTGCTCCGGTTCGCGGTTGGGGAACGCGGGCTTCAGATCCAGGACGGGCTGCCCGTGGCGGCGGACTTGGTGTACGAGGGAATAGCGAACCAGCGGCGGGGCGGGGCGGACACGATGACGAAGATTTTGTTCCAGTACTCCGCGAGGCGGGAGCCGATCACGGTTGAGGAGATCGGGTCCGCGGTCGAGTCGCAGGCTCGAGAGGCGGCGATGGCGGCGTCGAGCGGGTCGTCGGCGTCGAGCGTGTCCATCACCCGATCCGCGCACTCGTTCTCAAGGATCCCGAACGGGCTCTTCGACTTTAACTCTTAGGTTTTATCACATCGACTCAGTCGTTTTTCTTCTCCTCCGAGCCTTTGTTTGGTTCCGGCGGATTGTCCTCCGCCGTCTCTCCCTCCCCGGCTTTCTCCTCCTCGCCGATCTCCTTCTTCTCCTCGCCGTTCTCATCCGTTTCGTACGCCCGCCCAAACTCGTTCACCCTCTTCTTATCCACCGGGTACAGCCACCTCTGGTACAGGTACACGAAGAACACCAGGTCGTCCCTCAGGCACGCCAGCCTGTGTATGGTGGGCATGGCGATTGCGAACGCGAATACGTCGTCGATGAACGTGTTGAAAGCCTTGTACATGAACGCCTTCCACGGTAGGTGCGCCACGGACTTGAGCCTGTAGTTTATGTACAGCTGCGGGGTCATGGCGATGAACCCGAACATGTACACGCCGTTGGCCAAGGTGCGCAGGACCCACGATCGCCACGACCGCTGCGGGTGGTAAAACAACGAGTACCCCCCGTAGGCGCCCACGACGGGGTAGAGCAAATAGGACAGGAACCTCATGGCCCGCTTGTCGTACAGCTCCGTGTCCTTCTGCATCTGCGACTTATCTAACGCCTTGGCTCCGACGCCGAGGAGCCGGTGGAACACCCCGTCCCGCGCCAGGAACTTGGTCACCTTCCACCCCTCGATGCACACGGACACGCCCATCTCGCCGACGATGATCCACGACGACTGCCCGCGGTCCATGAGGTTGGCGAAGATGATGAGCTGGCAGACGAAGCTGGTCCACTGCGTCCGCACCGACAGACCCTCCAGGTTACTCTTCTGTTTCCAGAACCCGATGTCGTTCTTGAACGCGAGGAACGCGAACCACGAGTGCAAGATACTCACGCCGAAGGTCAGCGCGAGGTAGCGCCAATCCTGCCCCGTGAACATCTCCTTCAACTCGTCGAGGTCCGATTCCGACATCCCAAAGTTATTTTGCATCATGTCCATGGAGTGCACCATCTGCGACATCATGCGGAACAGCCCGATGTTCAGCGGGCGGACGTTGACCGTCATTGTAGGGTCAGCACGAGCCGGGTCCGGGTCCATCACCGCGTACTCTCGCCGAGTAATCGTAAACTCGTCGACGGCGACTAAAGGACGGTACGCCACGCGGTACCCTCGCTGGGCCAACTCCTTTGGCGCGTGCACGGGGTGTATGGTGATATCCGGCGGGGGTTGCGACCGTGGGAACGTGGGCGGGGAGCCCACCACGAACACGCTGAGCCGCGGACGGATGTGCGTGACGAGGGCGCCGTCCTCGATGTGATATTTGACATCATCGCGAGCGGCGGCGTTCTCGGCGGTGACTTCGGGAGCCGCGCACGATCCCCCGTCTCCTGTGTCGTCGTCCGTCTCGCCGTCCCCTCCCCCGCTCGCGGCGTCGCACGTCATGTTCGATGACGCGTCCTCCGGGGAGCCGAGGGATCCGGTTTCACTCGACGGTGTGGAAGCGGTCCAGTCGCCGAGGAGCATCGTGTAGTTTCTGCGAGCGTGCGTGAGGTGTTTGGTGATGGGCGCGCTGGTCACCGCGAGCGGCTCCCCGCTCGGGTGCGTCGCGTTCTGCAGCCGCGCCTTACCTTTCGAGGGGTACATCAACACGTGCGCGTACAGCGTCCCGTTCGCCCGGGTCCCGAACGCGGCCGCGGGCACGGTCACCTCCTCCTCGTGCGCATCCCCTAGCTTGACGTCGAACGCGGTCATGACCAGACGCGCCGTCGCGTTCGCCACCTCGGGATCGACCTCCTCCCGACCTGTCACCACGCCCTCGATGGAGTGGAAGTGTCGTTTGGGCGACGCGTACACCCACAGGTCGAAGTGCTCGCCTCTGGCCAGCACGGGCGGCAGGCAGTGCTGCGGGTTCATAGATGCCGAGCACTGCGACGGGACGAAGAGTCCGTACAGGACGACCGCTAGCAGACCGAGGTACGCCAGGAAGGCGTACTGGGCCACGGACGTGGCGCGCTCGACGATCATGCCGAGCCTTGATATCCCCGGCCTGACCTTCTATAGACCCGGTCGTCGCCGCTCGGCCCGAAGTGATGGCTGATGACCTGGGTTAGGTTTGAGGAGCACTCCGCCAGGTAACAAACTGACGCAGGTTTTGACCAGGAGTTGACGCCGCACTTCCCACGGCGCGGGGGAGGGGCACGACCGCCTGGGATCGGCACCGGGCGGTCGGACACGATCGCGGCGATGAAGGGCGTGCCCGGAGCGCCGTCCTTCCTATCGCCGCTCTCGTGGACCCACGCGGGGGACGACGTCGTGGACATCCCGGCGGTGTCGGAGGATGAGCGGCGAGCCTCGGGTTCCACCGCCGGGACCGACGACCATCGCAGCAGCAGGATGCGCGCCGTCGCCCAGGTCAAGGCGCGCCCGCCGAAGTTCCTCACCGCCGTGCGTCAGTTGCTGAGGGGTGCACCGGCTCTGTGCCCGTCGTACTCGACCAACCCGCTGGTGACCGCCGGGGACGATGATGTCGAGACCGCCGACGGCGACATCTGCGAGCCGTGCGACGACGACGACACGCGCGAGCTCGCGAGGCGGTGGGCGCGGGACGCCACCGCGCTGAGCGACTGGAAGAGCCTGCCCCCGCAGCTCGACGTGACGCACCCCGAGGGCGGCGGCGTGCCACGCGCCCGGGGCGCGAGGAAGCGAGAGCAGCTCGTGAACGTGTTCCTCTTCGTCGCGCCGCTGCTGAGGCGCAAACCCACCGCGAAGGTGGTGGACTTTGGGTGCGGGGGAGGGCACCAGACCTTACCGCTGGCGTACCACTTCCCAGACGCGAGTTTCGTGCTCGTGGATGCCAAATCCCGGTCCCTGGATGTGGCGGAGAGGCGAGCGGGCGCCGCGGGTCTGGCCAACGTCCGGTGCGTGCTCGGTCTCATCGAGGACTTTCACGAGGACTTCGACGTGGGCGTGGCGCTGCACGCGTGCGGCGGTGCGAGCGACGCGGCGATGGAGAAGTGCGTCCGGGTGAACGCGGCGTACGTCATGGCGCCGTGTTGCGTCGGGAAGATCGCCCTCGCGGCGTCCAACGTCGCGAAGGAAACGGGCGGAGTCGAAACCGGGGTCGATGGCGAGGTCGATGGCGCCGAGGGATCCGCGCGCGCGTCGTCGTCCTATCCACGCTCGTCCCTCGCCGCATCGGTGGTCACTCCCGCGTGTTACGTGTCCATAGCGCGCGCGGCTGATTTCGGCGGCGACGGGTACGACGCGTGCGGAGCTGTTGCGGGCGGCGCGCGGTGGTGCCCCGCCGACAGCAGCGAGGAGGAGGAGGACGACGAGAGGGACACCGCCGGGTTCCTCGCGTCCATTCGCGAGGAGGGGAACGAAGGGACGAGTGACGGCGGTGGCGGATCCAACACGTGCCTGGCGCCGATGGAGGCGCTGGAGAGACGCGCTGTGACGGATCCAACCCCGGGCTTGGTGGCGTACCTGCGAGCCAAGGCTGAGAAACGGGATCGACTAAAGGCGAGGGCGCCCAAGATGGACCCGGCGCTGTTCGCCGAGCGTGAGACGCAGAGGCGGGCGTGCAAGGCTGTGGTGGAGGCGGATCGGAACGCGTCGGCGGCGGAGCGGGGATATGCCACGTGGCAGGTCCTGATGGAGCCGCCGGGGTGCACCCCCAAGAACGACGTGCTCGTCGGGATACCGAGTTCGGAGTCGGAGTGGGCGGATGAGTTCGGTACAGCGCTCCGAGGGAGAGGAAAGGGACCCGCGCCGGGGTTCTTCCGGTCCGTGTTCGACGAAGTGTAGACGGTAGGCGCGTGTAGACGGTAGGTTTTGAAGTAGTTTAGCTGTTCACATTTGGCTGTTCATCACACATGTTCAGCACACATTTTGCAAAAGTGCACTCTGCGTTCAAAAACTTCATTCATCACTTTCGATGGCCGGTCAGGAGCCGGCGTCGGCGCCGCAGGGGGGAGGTTTTAGGCTGTACGCACGAGGGTTCCGGCAGGATGCAACCCGCTCCAGGCCGAGGCTCCGCGCCGTGACCCTGGGGCCGGTCGCCATCGCGGTGCTCCTGCTGCTGGCGTGGTCGTCGTCCGGCAACGGGGGTGGCGCGGTCCACCGGCGCGAGGCCGCGGGCGTCGCGGAGGAGACGCCGCGGGTCGAGAGCGCGGAGCCGGTGAAGACGACACCCGCAAAGGTTCCAGACGCGGTCACGCAGCCCGACGACGGCGGGTTCGTGCCGTTCGCGCGGCGCAAACGACCGGGCGCGGTGCGGGCCAGATCCAACAACAAATCCAACAACGACGATGCGCCCATCAATCCACAGACGGCGGCGACCGTCGCGGGCGTGGATGGTGAGGACGAGGAAGAGGCGCGCCGGTCATCGCGCGAGGAGCCCGTGGTCGTCAAGGCGGAGGACGTGGAGCGCGCCAAGGCGGAGGCTGAGACGCGCGAACGGGCGATTGCCGAGGCGGGCGAACGGAGGAAGGAGAGGTCCGAGACGAAGTCGCCGTCAATCGCGAAAAAGGTGAAGAAGGGAACAGCGAAGAAGGCGACGGAGTCCAATCCAAAGGTGGTCATCGACAGCGAGCACGACCATCTGTTCGAAGAGGAGACGCCGCAGCGGCCGGTGCGCGTGAAGAAACCGGAGCCGACACCGGAGACGAAGCCGGCGCGTCCTACGGCGGAGGCACCGAAGGACACCAAGGCGGCTGAAGGAGACGAAGGCGGCCAACTCGGGTTTTATTTCCAGATGGCCAACGAGCCCAAGGCGACGCTGGAGCTGATTCGTGCCATCCGGGTCCACTTCCCCGACGCGCCGATGTCCGTCACCTCCGACGCGGGGTACGACTGCTCCGCCGCGTGTGAGCGGTATAACTGCGTGTTCACCAGGGAGGATACCACCGCGGGGATGCACGGCGGCGGCGGCGTCATGGAATACGTTCGGCGGTTGAAACGAGCGGCGGCGGCGGCGGGGACGGAATGGATCGTGTTGCTCGAGGATGACGTGCGGGTCGAGCGGGGCGTGACGCGGTGGCCCAAGCGCGGCGTCGACGGGGGCGGCGTGCAGGACTGGAGGTGGACGGCGCCCCTGTCGAGCAAGCTGCTGGGTGAGATTGCGCGTCGCAACGGCGGGACGGGTCCGAGTTATAAAAATTACGGGCTGTGCGGCGGCGCCATCGTGCGAGCGTCCGCGTTGGCGAGTTTACCCGACGATCTGCCCGCGGACGAGATGCGTTCGCTGCAGGAGATGGACGATCGGTTCGGCATGTGGAACGACGTCACGCTCAGCGCTCTGCTGATGCTGGGGGGGCACACTTTGGCGCCGTGGGATGACGTCAAGCAAGGTAACCATCCCGCGCACTCAACCGCGTTTGTGCACAACGACAAGCGGTGGTACGGTGTACGCATGGACGAGACGGACAGAACGCTGTGTGTGTCGCCGGATAGGAAGGGTTGACGGTGCGACGATGTGTATCGTCCGTAGCTATCGTTATTGTGATCTAAGGTCTAGAGGTTTAGCTAACTTCGACTAAGTGAGTAAGAGGCGCCTCGCACCCTTTCGCGATTGTTGACCCCACGGTGCCGAATCTTCCGTCCCGTCGTTCGTCACGGGCTCGTCCCTCTCCGCCCCGTCTCCAAAGGTGGCGGATGCGAACTCCCTGATGTCCTTCTCCGTCGCCTTGAGAAACTTGTGGGATTTGCGCTCCATCTCGTTCCACCTCGCGCGCACCTCGGGCAGCTTCGCGGCCGCCTCAGTCAGCGATTTGGTTAACATCCTGCTGGACGTCCTCCAGAAGACGATGGCCATGCACAGCCCCATCGTCGTCACCACGCACGACGCGATCGCGCAGTACAGCACGTTGATGCGCAGAGGCCTCGGGGCGGGCTGCCCGAGATTGTACGGCTTCAGGAGCGGCTGCTTCAACATCGCCTCGCTCGCGCTCCTGAGTGAAGTTCGTACCAAGCAACAAACGGCTCATTTCTGTCATCCTTTCAAGTCAACATCGTCTGTTCGTGTTCCAAGAAATTTCGTCGTGTTGCCGTTTCAGCTCCCCCTTGGGACCGCGATCCTTGACCCGGGGTTGACGCCCGCGACGAGGCATATCGGCACGCGCGCGGTATCGCACTAGGGAGGATCTGGCAGCTCTCGATCCCATCGTCGCATAAGACGTCGCACCTTCGCGCGCGAACGCGTCTGCACGCGGCGATACTCGCGTCGCGGGCGTCAACCGGGGAAACTCGATGAGCCCCGATGCCGAAATAAGCAACGGAGGCGGGGGGGCCCGGGCGCGGCACGTCGTCACGCCGGGCGTCGACCCGACGCCGTCGAGACGTGGCAGCTTCGCGAGCATGACGTCGTCCGATGGGATGAGCGACGCGAGCGAGCTGGCCCGCGGGAACCCCGGCCTCGGGGGAGCGAACGACCCCGCGCTTTCCCCGACGTCCCCATCGGGCGGCAGGGAACGCCGAATGACCCGTCGCGCGACTCGCGCCATGAACGGCACGCACCGCGGTCTCGGGGGTCCCCGACGCATGGTCTTCCTCGACATACCCAAGGAGCTATCCCACGGGAGGCTCGCCTTCATCTCCGAGATCTTCAAGATCAAGGGAACCATCGTGCTCAAGGTGGTGCCGCAGATCATCCTCGCGGCGTTCGTCGGGCTCTTCGCCAACCTCGTGAAAGTGCTCTACTGCGGCGAAGGCGTGGCGAGCAACGACGAGTGCGACGTCACGTTCAACATGGACGGGCACCTCGGCGTGAGCGTCGTGCTGTCATTCCTGCTCGTGTTCCGCGCGGACCTCGCGTACGAGCGATACTACCAGGGTAAAGCCGCGCTGGGAGCCATACACACCGGCATACGCAACCTCAACGTGGCCACCGCCACTTTCCTCCGAGCGCACCCGCCGCCGGTACGGCGCGGCGGGACCAAAAAGCCGACCGGTAACCAACGCACGGTGGAGGCTAAGCGCGTCTCGAGGGAGGCTGCGCTCGCGCGCGACCGCATGGAGCTGTTCCGCCTGACTAACCTACTGTACGCCTTCGTCCGGCAGGCGGTGAGGGCGCAGCGCCACGGGTACTCTGACGTCGGCCCCGTGACCGACGATGAGCTCATGACCCGGGACCGCGGCGGTAAACCGCGCGTGCCCGACATCGTCAAGGACAAGGCTGAGCTCGACGAGTTCAAGTCGCTGGAGCCGTGGAACCGCCCGAACGTGTGCGTGTCCAAGATCACCGCCATCATCGAGCACCACCGCAGGGTCGGCAACCTCGGCGAACGAGCCGCGCTGGACGTCTTCCGCGACTGCCAGCTCGTGCTGGACGCGCTCAAATCCGCCGAGCGCATCGTCACCACCCCGATACCGTACCAGTACCTCCACATGCTCAATATCCTCCTGTTCTTCTTCGTGTACTCTGTTCCGTTCGTGTTCACCGCGAATTTCAAGTGGATCACTCCGTTCCCGTCGTGCGTCGTGGCGCTGGCGTTTTACGGCGTGAACGAGATCGGTCGGTGCATGGAGGACCCGTTCTCGTGGGAGGACCCGTGCCACGACCTCTCCGGGGTCGGGTGGCGAATATACAGGGAGACGTTGCAGATCCACCAGAAGGCGGATGAGGCGCACCGCGAGGCTGAGCAGGTTCAACTCGAAACGGACGAGGACGCGCCGGACTCCCCGGACGTGGAGGCGCGGGCGCGGCTGTCCACGAGCGAGCAGATCCAGCGCGCGCTCGCCGCCGCGCCGGTCGCTGACGCCGCGCTCCACGCGGATGCCCTAGAGGAGGCGTGCGCCCTGGAGGATGAGAACGTCGCCGCCGGGCAGATGCCGCCGCCATCCCCACCGGTGATGGGGCCCAAACGCGGCAGGGTGTCGTCGTCCGCTTCCATCACCGGCCCCATCGCCTCCATCACGGGCCCCTTGGCCTCCATCGCGCTCCATCGCCGTCCATCGGGCGTGCGCACCGCGACCGGTCAGAACGTCGACGGTGATATCGACGAAGATGACGACGATGACGATGCGCTGACCGCGGAGCCGGACATCTTGCCCAAGGAGCTGAGCACGCACTGGACCGGTTTCCTGACTGAGATTTTCGTCTTCAGGAACACCGTCATGCCCTCGCTGCTGCCGCAGATCGCGCTCGCGTTCTTCCTCGGGATATTCGCGCAGATGTTCAAACGGCTGATGTGCGGCGCGGACGTCGTCGCCGCCGCGGAGTGCCAGACCACCTTCGACATCACCGGCCACCAGGTTGTATCCGTGTCCCTCGGCTTCCTCCTCGTGTTCCGAACCGACTGGGCCTACGACAGGTACTACGAAGGTAAGCAGTCCCTCGGACAGCTGTACAACGGCCTGAGGAACCTCAACGTGTGCTTCGTCAACTACCTTCGCGAGAATAAACCCGGCGAGCGCGCGGCGTTCGAAGCCTCCGGGGCATCCAACCTACACGGCTGGGGCGACGCCGGGCCGCAGCTCACCGACTCCCCCAGCAGAGCGCCGCGGGAATCGTTCCGGAGCTCCATCGCGAAAATCACCGAAGATCGCGCGGAACTCCTGCGCCTGACCAACGTGCTGTACGCCACGATGCGCCACATCCTTCGCGATATCCGCGTGGGTACCCCCGAAGGCCACGAGGTGACTGACGAGGACTGCGTTAAGATTGACGCCACCGGAAAACCGCCGCTGCCGGATCTGCTCCGCGAGGGTGAATCGGAGCGGCTCCTGGCGCTCATGCCGTCGAACCGGTGCAACTGGATCGCCATGCGCATCCAGATGATCACGGAGACGCACCGGCGGCTCGGTAACATCAGCGAGCGAGCCGCGTTTGAGATTTACCAGCAGCTGGAGATCTGTCTATCCGCGTACAAGTCCATGGAGCGAATCGTGTCGACGCCGATCCCGTTCACGTACCTGCACATGCTGCAGTTCATCCTCTTCTTCTTCGTGTTCTCCGCGCCGTTCGTGTTCACCACCACGTTCCACTGGATCGGGTACGTGCCCTCGGTGATCGTGGCCATCGGGTTCTACGGCATCAACGAGATGGGCAAGCTCATCCAGGATCCGTTCAACTGGCAGCAGCCGTGCCACGACCTCTCCGGCTTGGGCCTAAGAATCTACAAGGAAAACCTGAAGATCCACGAGCACGCCGAGCAGTTCGACCCCAAGGCTGATAAGAACACGGTCAAGCGCAGGGACTCCTACAAGACTCTCACCGACGCCCTCATGCGACACGACAGCGAGACGGGCGAGGGGATGCGGCGAAATATTTCACTCGCGTCCGTCGGGTCAACCGCTTCCAATTCCGTGGCCACGCAGGGGTCATCGGGCGACGGCAAGGAGCGCAAGGCGGCGGGCACGCCGAGCGTGAGCAAGACGAAGGGCGCGTCCGAGACATACGGCGAGGAGCTCAGCGTCGGCCCCTTCACCTTCGTCACCGTCCTGTTCCGATACCGGGGCACGGTTCTGCCCAAGATCATGCCCCAGACGCTCCTCGCCGCGGCTGTCTCCATCTTTGCGCAGATCATCAAGATTTATTGGTGCGGCGCCAACATCACGTCCCACAGCGAGTGCCCGCTGGCGTTCAGCGAGACCGCGCACTCCGTCGCGGGAGGTATCATCGGCTTCATGCTCGTCTTCAGGACCAGCATCTCCTACTACCGCTTCTACGAGGGTAAGAAATACCTCTGTCACCTCTACGACAGCATACGCAACGCCAACATCGCGTTCTGTTCCTTCCTCCGCGTCGGCGACGACGAACGAGACCACGACTCCAAGATCAACGCGGACAAGGTCGAGCTTCGCCGCTTGTCCAACATACTCTTCGGCTTCATACGTCAGGCGGTGCGGGAGCACAGGCACGGGTACCCCGAGGGATGCCCGGCTCCGTCCGACGACGCCGGGCTGGTCCGCGACGACGTCTTCGGCCGGTGAGTTTCTTTTTGTTCTCTGACTGTTTGCCCATAGTGATGTTTTGTTTTATACAGGCCCGGCCTCGGCGTTTTGCTCACCGAGGAGGAGAAGAAAGAGTTCCTGGCGATCGACCCGAACAACAGGGCGAACATGGTGGTGTGGCGCATGCAGTCCATCGTGGAGCATCACCGGCGGCTTGGTCACGTGTGCGAGCGCGGCGCGTTCGACATATACCACGACCTGGAAGGGTGCCTCGAGGCGTTCAAGCACATGGAGCGAATCGTGAGCACCAAGATGCCGTTCCAGTACCTGCACATGGTGAACTTTCTCCTGTTCATCTTCGTGTTCTCCGCGCCGTTCGTGTTCACCACGGGGTTCAAGTGGCTCTCCCCGATACCCTCGTGCATCGTCGCCATCTCGTTCTACGGCGTCGCCGAGGTGGCGCGGTCCATCGAGGATCCCTACTCGTGGACCAAGCCGTGCCACGATCTCACCGGCACCGGCTGGAGGCTCTACTCCGAATCCCTCCAGCTGCACGAGGCGAGCGTGGCGGACGTGGACGCGGTCCTCGCCAAAAACAGGGGCGAGTCATCACGCGACGAGCAGGTATCCGTGGACGACGTGTGGCTGGACGCCGGCGAGTCCGTGGTCAGGGTAGCGGTCCAGCCGAGGTCATCCGTCCGCGCCAGCGTGGCGCACGGAGCCGCGGACATCGCGCTCCTCAGCTCCAAGCGACCGGACGAGGCGGCGCGGATCGAGGCCGCGGTTCAACGCGGCGATGAAGCGGGTGGATCCGAAGGCGCGACCTCCGCCGCGACCCGAGCGAGGGAGGCTAACCCGTCACAGCCCGAGCTCTCCGACGCCTGGCACGGTTTCATCACCGACATCTTCCGCTACAAGAAGACCGTGTACGGCGAGATCATCCCCCAGGTGCTCCTCGCGTTCATCATCGGGTGGGTGGCGCAGCTGATCAAGCTGTGGAGGTGCGGCGGGCAGGTGCAGGAGGCGTTCGAGTGTCCCGTCACTTTTGCGCCCTACGCGCATTCAGTCATCGGATCCGTATTGGCGTTTATGATCGTCTACAGGTTCAAGTTTGCGTACGATCGATACTACGAGGCCAAGTCCGCGATCGGCGAGCTGCACTGCGGGTTACGAAACTTCAACATCGGCGTGTGCGCCTTCTTAAGGGACGCGCGGGAGGGTGAGCCCGGGTACAACCGCAAGGACGTGAAGGGCGCCAAGGAGCGATTGGCGCTTTTCATGAAGGAGAGGACCGAGCTGCTGAGGCTCTCCGGTTTGCTCTTCGGTTTCATCCGTCACGTGCTCAGGGAACAGCGGCTGGGATACCCGGACGATCCCGATCCCGGGGATAAGCAGTTGCTGCTCCAGGACAAACGCGGTGCGCCTTGCGTCGGGTCCTTAATGCGGGATGCGGCGGAGGTTGCCGAGTTTTCCGGCATTCCGTTTCAGAATCGCGCCAACACAGTGGTGACCCGGATCCAGTCCATCGTGGAGCACCACCGGCGGCTGGGTCACGTGTGCGAGCGCGCCGCGTTCGATCTGTACCGCGAGTGCGAGCTCGTGCTGGCGTCGCTCAAGTCCTGCGAGCGGGTGGTGACGACGCCGATACCCTTCCAGTACCTGCAGATGAGCAACTTCGTCACCTTCTTCTTCACGTACTCGGCGCCGTTCATCTTCACGGTGTCCTACCAGTACATCTCGTTCTTTCCCGCGTGTCTCCTCGCCATGGCGTTCTACGGCATCAACTCCGTCGGCGAGGTCATCGAGCGTCCCTTCAACTGGCGCGAGCCCAACCACGATCTCACCGGGGTCGGCCTCAGGGTTTGGCGGGAGTGCGTCCAGATCCACAGGAGGTGCGCCAGCAGGGATGCGGAGACCCTCTCGGCTCACGGGGTCACCGACGTGGCGGAGAGTGAGCCGTTCGTCGCGTTCGAGGAGCTCGCGAGGCGCGCGGCGGAGCCACCGGACGTCGAGAACGTCTTGGCCTCGTCAAAGGAGCTGCGCCGTAACTTCCGCAGCCGCCGAGCGTCCGCGGTGGTCATGGCGAACGAGCTCGCGTCCCGGGAGTATCCCCGGCACACGTTCTCGTTCCTCACCGGGCTCTTCGACGGCAGTAACGAGACCTTGCGGCGGGTGGTCCCGCAGGTGCTCCTCGCCGCCGCGATCGGCGCGGTGGCCAACTGGGCCAAGGTTCACATGTGCGGCGCCGACGTGAAGCTCTCGTCGGAGTGCTCGGTTACCTTCCACACCGAGGCGCACGCCATCTGCGGCGCGATCATCGGGTTCCTGCTCGTGTTCTGCGCCAACATCGCGTACCTCCGATACTACGAGGCCAGGTCCGCGGTGGGAGACATATACCACGGCCTGAGGAACATGAACATAGAGTTCGCGTCCTTCCTCAGGGCGCCAATCGCGGGTGAGCCCGGCCACGTCCCCGCGAAGGGTACCGATCTCCCGGACGACGCCGCATCCATCAAGGACGACCAGCTGGAGCTTCGCCGGCTGAGCAACGTGTTGTTCGCGTTCATCCGCCAGGCACTTCGCGAGCATCGACACGGATACAGGTTCGATGCGCGAAGCCGCGGCGACGAGAAGGGCGTCGACGACGGAAAGTTCGGATTTCTTCGTCGAATGTTCAAGCCGGGTAAGGCGGCGACCTTCGGCGGCGGCACCGGGCCCGTGTCCGAGGCGAGTTTACTGGACCAAGACCTCTGCGGGGAGCCCTCGCTCACGACGCTCCTGACCGATGAGGAGCGGGTACGGTACGCGGACGTGCCCGTGGGTAACCGGTTCAACGTGTGCGTGGCTGAGATTCAGCGCGTCGTGGCCAGGAACCAACGCGAGGGCGACCTCTACGAGAAGGCGGCGTACGACGTGTACAAAGAGTGCGACAGGGTTCTCTCCGCGTTCAAGACGTGCGAGCGCATCGTCACCACCCCCATACCTTACCAGTACGTGCACATGGTCAACCTGGTGCTGTTCTTCTTTGTGTTCTCGGCGCCGCTCGTGTTTACGGTGACGTTCAAGCGACTCACGCCGCTGCCGTCGGGGATCCTCGCGCTCGGCTTCTACGGCATCTGGGAGGTCGGGAGGAGCATGATGGACCCGTTCGATTGGATCGAGCCGTGCGTGAACCTCACCGCGATCGGGAGGAGGATATCGACCGAGGCCCAGCGCATCACGGACGCCGGACGCAAACGACACAGCGTCTTCGCAAACGGCGGGAAGGTCGGAGTCGCCGAGAGGATCGCGCGTCGCAAGCCCACGGCGTTCGTCCGTCGGTGATCGTCGTCGAGTTGGAGTGTGTTTTTATCATATTTAATCTACATTGTTTACGCTACGCTACGTGCTGCTGACTATCTCTATGTACCGCGTGATGCCCGAGGCGGCTCCGCCCCGGCCACCAAACTTTTGGATGTCCCGTCGCCTCACCCTCTAAACGACGCCGCTATTAATAAGCTGAGTGCCGTCGTCAACGCGGCTCCGACAGTCGCCCATGTCCCGCGAGACATGGTTCCAGATGACTTCGCGGGCATCGAGGATTTGCTCGCGCCGACGGACGCGGGCTCGGAGGGCGGGGCAGGCGGTGATGTGGGTGGTGAGGGTGTCATCGGGAGGTCCGGCGGAGGCGGCGGGGGCGGTGGTGACGGCGGAGGCGGGCACACCGCGGCGCAGGTGTAGTCCCATTCAGTCGCGGCCCCATTACAGGTCCCACCACAACTTAATGGCGTGGTGGTGCTCCGGTCCCTGTACCTCTTCCCCTGGCAGTTGCATGCCGACCAGTCTCCGTAGGGCCCCCAGACGCAGTTCACCGCGGGACAGCCGCTGCACGCGTCCACCGCGGGCAGCCACGACGCCAAAAGGACTGCGGTGATGACGACGACGAGCGACGCGCGCGTCATGCTCGTCATCGTCGAGCACGGGTCCCGCGACAAGGTGAGTGACGTCGACATGGACTTTTCACTTTCACGAGAGCCAAGTGGATAAAAGGATTCGTGTGTGTAGGATGTTAGTTAGCATTTCGACCTAAATACACCAAGTGTACGGTAATTAGGCGATTTTTCGTGTGACAAGCAGTCAGGAATCCCGAGTGAAATCTCCAAAAAACGGCCTCTCATCGGTAACATCCCGCGGCTTTGGCCACCGGCAGGACACACGGCATGGGTGCGCGCCGCGTGGGGGTGGCGCTGACCGCGCTGGCGCTTCTGGCGCTGGCGTGGTCGCCACTCGGCGCGGAGGCATCGCGCGCGCTGATGGAGGGCGACGGCGCGCGTCTACCTCGGAGGGAAGGGGCGCTCGGTGTCGCCCCGTCCGCGGATGGCTGGGAGGACGAAGTGCCGGAATCGTCCGCGGGCCTGGCGAGCGACGTGTACTGGCGCCGGCGCTCCCGGGTGACCCGGGCGAGGGACGAGGACGTCGGCGAGGAAGAGATCAACTGGAGGGCGCTCAAGGTGCTGCACAGGCTGGAGGAGAGCCGGGCGGACGTATCGCGCGCCGAGGCGACCGCCGCGGATGCCGCCGCGAAGAAGAGAGCCGCGGCGGTTGGCGACGAAGACCGCAATCGGGTGAGCACGATGGGCGCCCACAACCACCACCACCACCACGGCGCGGAGGACCCAAAACATGCCAGCTCGTGGAAGGCGTGGGAGACCCGCGCGTCCGCGTGGTGGTCCAACACCACCGAGGTGGCCTACAGGTACTGGGAAGAGAGCGGCAGGAGCAAGATCAAGATCAAAGTTGAGCTCCTCGTCGACGCGGCGGACCCGTACTCCCTCGAGCTCCTCCTCGGACCGATGCAGCACCTCCTCCGCATGGACCTCGGCCCGGTGGAGTGGACTATATCCCCGAACAGCAACGTGGGCGCGGGTGAGAGGACGGACCGCGTCGATTGCGCGTCCATCTCGGCGGGTGACCCGGCGAAACTGGGCTGCGACGCCAACGCCGCCGTGGCGTGTCTCGGTGACTCGCTCACGCCGCTGACGTCCGGTACCAGGCCGCCGGCTACATGGAGCAAGAACGTGTGGGCGTCGCTCAGCGAGCGGTTCGAGGGCGCGGACGTCACGCCGGTGGAAGGGATGGGCGAGGCGGGACCGGTGGACATGAGCGCGGGGGAGTACGAAGATTTCCTAGAACGCGGGGGCGTCCCGGAGGAGGGCGCGAGCGAGGTCGATGTCGTCGACCCGGACGCGCCGCACCTCGTCGTGCCCCCGGCGTTCGTGCAGGAACTCGCGAGGGATAACTCGTCCGCGCACAACGCGTTCGTGCAGTGCTTCGCGACCGGTGTTTTGGAGGCGGAGAGCCGGAGCGGGTTCGGGTTCGCCGGCGGGGTCGGGTCGCTCGACGCGGCGGCTCTGAGCGAGAGCTGCTGCGAGAGCGCGATGGACTCCACCCCGGCGTTCATGGGCGGGGGCAACGCGACGGCGTGTGAGCTGCAGAGGGTGTGCGTGGCGTCCGACCTGGGGCACGAGCTCCTGAAGAAGACGTCCAGGCGGCTCAACCGGCTCCACCCGAAGCACAAGTGGCTCCCGTGGGTGCTGGTGGAGGGCAAGCCGGTGTGCACGCGCGGCTGTAACTTACAGAAGGCGATCCGCCGCGCGGTGTGCGAGCTGCGCCAGGGTACGCTGCCGGACGACTGCCCACGGTTCCCGTGGACCACCATCTGGTACGATGAGCCGGGTTTGTCCCTCGTTGGGATCCTCGGGTGCTTTCTCGGGCTGGGCGTCGTGATATCGTCCGCGTGGATCCTCGCGCAGCAGGCGGGACTTTTCGAAAAGAAGAAGAAGCCCACGGCGGCTAAGGACCCGAGACAGCCTCCCTCCGAGTTTGACCCGCTCATCGCTTTCGAGGAAAAGGTTTAGAAGGCCGCGGCGTATTGCTTCGTCCGGTTAGAACGCTAGTAGAACTCTTAAAGTCGCGTTCATTCTCACTCACTCCGTCCCGATCCCGCCCTCGTGATCTTCCGCGAGCTGCTTATCGTGCTCCAGGAGCTGCGCGTAGAGCTCCTGCGACATCGGGGTTTTCCACCTGGTGTTGTACAGGTCCCACTCCGCGGCTCTTCGCCTTCCCACGGCGTCGGCTCCGTTGACCCCGAGCCCCCCTTCGCCCTGCTGCTTGAGCGTGGGTTCAGCCTTGTGCCTCACGCCCTGCGCGTCCACCACGCCCATGGCGTCCACCGCGGAGACGTTACCTTCCGGGTCCCCCGCGCACCGGTGCCAGGTCAGGTCTAAACCCCACCCGTGCGTCAGATCGTTCTGGATCATGGCGTGAACGCACCGCCACGCCCGTTTGCTGAACACTGTTAACAAAACACGCCGTCATTCGAGTTGGCCAATACGATAATTAAAAGGCACTTACCGGGAACCATGATCTCGACGTACGCGGCGCAGGGTGGAACGTCCCTCGGGTTACCGTGCGCGTCAGGGCACGGCGCCCCGTTCCAGTCCACGCCGCGGCGGTGCATCTCGGATCCCTCCACCCGGCTGGTGATGGGCCACGCGCCTCGCCCGGACACGAGTGACGGTTGCGAGATGTGCAGTTTATTCACCCGAGCGATTCGGAGGTACTCGTTTGCGTCGAACGAATCCGTCTCCACGTCGATGTCCTCGTCCCATAGGAAGACAAAGTCGTACGGCTCCACGACGTCCGGGTGTAGGAACCGTTTGGCGAACCACCACTTGCTCTGTTTCCTGGCGGAGACGTGGATGGCGTCGCGGCTCCACGGTAGGTCATCCTTTAAGAGTCAAACAAAACACGCCGCCGTCAGTCCAATTGCGCATACGGAAATAATTAGAAACTCACCCATTCATCGACGGCTCCGTCGTAGTGGAACAGCACCACCGTAAAGTCGGTGAGATCGAAGGCGCTCACGATGGCGTCCACGCCGGCTTTTTGCTTGATACCCACGGTGAGCACGAGGAGGTTGCGCTGGGTGCCGTTCGGGTCATCCGCGGGGTTACCCCACAGGCGGCGGGCTCGGAGGTCGGTGGTCCTGGCTCTGATTCTCGCCGGCAAAGAGTTCTGCGGTTCGCGCCTCAACGCGTCGCAGTACGGGCGGAGCTCGTCCGCGTCGCACGTCTCCCGCGATGCCAGACTGGTGGCCGCGGTGGTGCGCGCCTCGAGGTCGTTGACGATACCCCAGAGTCGCTCCTCGGTGCGCTGCGACTTTGAGAGTCTGCGGGTGGACTCGGCGAGCTGAGAGGTGACCTGGGTTAGGCGGGCTTGAAGCCTCGTCTCCTCCGCGGTTGCCGAGTGGGACGGCGCGGGGCCCGGGGATGGGGCCAGTGAGGAGGGGAGGCTGTGGACCGCCGCCTCGAACGCGGCAGCCGCGAGCTCGGAGACGGAATGACGGGCGGGGGCGGGCGACGGCGACGGCGACGGCGACGGCGACGGCGACGGCCCCGAGCCGACGCCCAGAACCCTCGACGTCGCGAGGCTGGTCAGGAGCATCCCCACGACGAACCCGACCACGATCTCCGTCCGCCGCGGCCTGCGTCGACTCGATCCACCCGTCACGTTACTCGAGGCGCCGGTCGACGAACGGCGGAGCGGCGCGTAGGCGTGCGAGTCACTCACGAGGGGCCTCTCGAAGAAGTGCAGCTGCTGTCGCCTCTTCTTGGGGCTCTCCGGCGGCCCCGCGCTCTCCGGCGGCTCATCGCCCGCGTGCATGGGCAGCAGCGTCTCCATGGCGTCCGAATTTCACGTCCTTCGCGATGCGTCGAGCGCGGGCGGAGGGCGACCCGATAAGACCCGTTAGGGTTGTTGTTGTGTCTTGTCTTGGTCCGAGGGACCTTCTGGCCTCCCCCGAGAAAAACTCAGTCTGAAGCGTTTTTGTGGAAAGGCAGGGTCGCCTCGGTTCGGGAGCCGCACAACACGTCGCGCGTCTCCCCCGCGCGCGAGCTAGCCCGCGAGGGATTCAGTAGGCGCGCGAGGATGGCGGGTGAGCGCGACGGCGGCGTGGCGTCCGGTTCCCAAGCGGATCACCCCGCGCGACTGCGATGGGCGGTGAACACGGAGAGGTGGAATCCCGAGGGCGACCACGAGGGCGCGGAGTTCACTTTCCTGCTCTCTCTCCTGCCGCAGCACGAGCGCGAGGACTGCCTACGGTTCGTTCACATGCCGGATAAGAAGCGCGCGCTGGTGAGCAGGCTCCTACAGCGCGCCGCGTGCGCGCGCGTCACCTCCGCCCCGCACGCATCCATCGAGATCCGTCGAACGAAGGGGCGCAAGCCGTTCCTGCATTCGCCCCTCCCGGACCCAACAATCGCCCCGAACTTCAACTTCAACGTGTCGCACGAAGGCGAGTTCGTGGTGTTGGCGTCGGAGCCCGTGTGCGTGTGCGGGGTGGACGTCGCCGCGCCCGGCCAGGCGCGCCGGCGAAGGAGGGACGGAAAGATGCCGTCCATCGACGAGATGCTCCGCACGTTTGCCAACACGCTCGCGCCGAACGAACGCGCCGCGGTGGAGAACGCGCGGGGCGACGACGACGCCAAGGAGGACGTGTTCCGGCGGCACTGGAGCCTGAAGGAGGCGCTGGTCAAGGCCATGGGCGTGGGTCTGGCGATGGAACTGAACCGAGCCGACTTTGCGTGCGAGGGCGAGGACGGGTCGGATAGGAGCGGGACTCCTTCGCGCAGTCCCGGGGGCGTGGAGACGGCGACGCTGCGGCTGGACGGTGAGCTCAAGACGCAGTGGAGGTTCTTCATGCAGCCCCTCGGCGTGTCACCGTCGGGGAACGGGCACGGGCGGCACTGGGTGACGGTCTCGAGGGGACCTTTTTCGGACGTCACGGATGCAAACGGGGAGTTTTCGGCGACTTTCCGTCGGACGCGTTTCGATGAACACGAGTGGCTCGAGGCGGTGGACGCGCCCTCGCCGCTGTTCTCCACGATCACGGTGAGCGACCTGGTGCCGGAGGGTCTTCGCGGGAAGTTCGAGGAGAGCGGAGGGGATGTTTACTGAACGTAGTTCTCATAGCGGTTAACATTCGACGAGCTACTCTTAACAAGGCGAAGTGTTTAACACTTACATCATCCTGCAGACCTGGGTTCCTCGGGTCCTGGCGTACCTCGGTTCGTCCTCGACGGCCCGCGCCGCCGATGCCGCGGCGGATGCCGCCACGACGTCACACTCCAACGCGGCGAGCCTCGACCTCTTGCGCGCGGACACGGAGCCGGACCCCCTCTTCCGTTCCTTGGGCTTGTCGGGAGTATGGAGAAGAGGCTCGTCGGCGTAGAAGTCCTCGATGCGCCTCTCCTTCTTGGAGGGCGAGACGCCGAGGATGGTGAAACGCTCCTTCTCGGGCTCGGTATCCTTCTCCGGGGTGTCTGGGACGCGCGCGGGGGAGTCACCGCAGTCCTCGGAGCCACCGCCGTCGTTTTCCTCGTCGGCCATGTTGTTGAGCACCAAGTAATGCGCCACAGAGGCGAACCCTTCCTTCACGGCGCGCCTGTACAGCGTGCCGGTCGGGGGCAGGCCCTTCCGTGTCCTACAGAAGCTGCAGTTGCACAGGTCCCTGCACGACGGGCACCTCCACGTCCCGCCCGCCGCGTTGGCCTCGTCCACGTTCTCGCCATATCTCATCCAGAGGCAATCGCCGCAGAACTGACCGCGGAGCTCGCCGCATCCCCCGCAGGACGTGTGCCGGCAGACGGTCTTCTGCCTGCACTGGTGGCACGTGGCGCCCCTCACGGGGTCGTAGATCCGGTTACCCTTGGCGTCGTAGCCGTCCACGAACAGCGTCCAGGCTTTGCACGAGGTTCCCAGCGCCTCCTTGTGCGCGACGGTGTACCTCTCCTCGTTGTACGTCGGCTCCCACAGGTCCCGATTGGTTCCGGAGGGATCGATCTCGGGGGAGTAATCCTTGGGCGCGGCGCCCGACAGGCGACCGCTTCTGCGCTTGACCGCGGGGCGCTCGATGCGGCGCTTGTACCCACCGTTCGCCGCCGCCGCATCCGCGCGGGCGTTGCGAGCGGCGGCCCTCTCGGCATTGGCCGCATCAGCCAGGGCGTTCGCGCTCTGCAAAATTCCGAGTGAAAGCATCCGACGCTTGTTCTCCTCGATCCGTGCCGCGCGCTCAGCCTCGTACGCGTTGCCGCCATCGCCGGTGGTATCGACGGTACCCACGATCTTCTTCGAGAAGCGCGGCATGGCGTGTCGGCGCGAATGCGACCCGCGTGCGCGCGCAATTGGCGCTGCGAAGCCTTTTCCCGCCAATACCAGACTGCCTGATATTTTTCCGAGAGGATGCCCTCGTTTTCACCCAGTGAAGCGAGCGCGGGTGGCGCCGAGAGCGGGAGGTCTGGTTCGGGTTTGGAGACGGATATGAGCGTAAACACCGCGCACGGCGCGTTCAAGGTGGACGGGGTGCACACCGAGGTCCTGGTCACCGACTACGGCAACCGGGTGATGGTGGTGGTGACGCAGATCGGAAAGCTCGGCACCGTCTACTACGCCGCCGATCCCGGTCCCGGGGGCGTGTTCGAAGGGGACTTACCGCCGGAGGTGAGGACCTTGATCGGCCGATACGACGATGAGACCCTGGAAGCGGCGGCGAGGAGGCTGGCGCAGATCGTGCAGAGCCGGGGTGTGAACAAGTGAGTCATCCAACCCTCCCGTCCACCCCACCCTCCGCCAACCCTACACACGAAACCCGTGCCCCGACCCGTCGTCGTCCCGGCTGCTCCCAGGCGAAACCCTCGAGCTCGGGCACCCGCGCGTCGTACCCGGCCACGTACACATCCACACACAAAGGACAAGGACGTGACGCGACACACCCAGGTGCTCACACGCGTTATTCCCGTATTTCCAATCTACTCAGGCCGGTGCTGGTGAGCCTCGGGACGGAGCCCAACCTTCCGATGGGCACCCTTCGCGGCGTCGTGAGAGCCGCGGGTGACTTCACCACCGAAGCCTTGGGCCTCGCGTCGCCCCAGCCGGGAGGACAGGCGCAGTGACTCGGGTTAACGGGTTAAATAGGATTTAGTTTGAATAGCAGCGTAGTGCGCACGTCATCACGTCGACGCCGGTCGCGGCGAACCGGGACTCGCGGCCAGGCCAGTTTACGTTCACCACACGAGCATTTGACAACTGGCAGATCGATCGAAAGTTGAAATCAGTTGCGGACGCGCGTCGCCATGGCGGCCGCCGCTCTTGCCGGGTCCCCGGGGATCGCCGCATCCCTTCGCACCCTTCGTACCCGGCGTCGCCCGATATTCCCCGGACGATGCGTCGCGCCCCCGAGACGCGCGGCGGGCGAATCGGCGGAGAGTTCTTCTCCAGCGCTATCCGACGATGCGGACCGACCGGTGCTCCCGCCCGAGGATTTGGTCAGGAGGCAGTACCAGGAGAAGGAGGCTGAGGACTTCGGTGACAGCATCCTGGGGGGACGATCGAATGTCGAGGGCACCACGGAGGAGACCCGCGATCTCGTTCCCTTCGGCGCCAACAACCTCACGGTGCTCCGCGCCACCAAGCTGTACGCGGATGCGATCGAGAACGGGCTCGACGGCGATGACGTGCTGTGCTTCGCGCTCGGGGTCAAGTCCTTGGACAGCCTCGCGCCCGCGCAGAGGGCGTACAGCGAGAAAGTCCGCGTGAAGCTCGAGGAGAACGCGCAGAGACTCCGCGGGGCGAATCTCGAGGCGATGCGGCTGTACAAGACGGCGGTCAAGGCGTACGCGAAAGGCTTATACGGGGATTCGGTCCTGTGGTGCGAAGCCGCGCTGGAGGAGACGGACCAAAATTCCCTCATGGGGGGTAAGATCCAGATCCAGAAAGCCTTGGGGCTGGACGCGAACGGTATGGGGGAGGACGCGCTGGAGGTGTACAAAGAACTGCAAAAGCACCCGGAGGGGTTCATCAAGAGGCAGGCGGAGGAGCTGAGGATCATCCAGGAGGCGCCCAAGATGGAGATTGCGGAAAACGAAAAACCCGACGTGCCGCTGCTGAAGGACTCGTACAGCTACAGCGACAAGTGGTCCAGCCGGGGTGCGGGCGGTGGTGGGTACAGGGGAGAGAAACGGGAAAAGTCCCTGGAGGAGACGTACGGAGGGGAATACACGCCGGAGGTGCCGATGCCGCAGAATCCCTTCATAACCGCCGCGGGCCTGACGATAGCGGCCGGCATCGCCTGGTACAGCACTACTCTTGTGAGATGATAAGTGACGAGATGATAAGTGACTCGACCTTCGATGATTTTCATGACAAGAAATACTATCATATTCGCGTGATGCGCGAGTCGTTCGTTCGTTCGTTCGTTACGATATCCCCCCCAAAAACTCTCAGTCCTTCGCGTCCTCGATGCCGAGCTCGGAGATGGAGAACTGCGCCTCCGACTCGGGCAGCACGGGGGAGCAGGCAATCTTGGCGATGCGGTTCTCGCCCCTGCCCTTGCGCAGCGCGATGCGGGTGGTGGACGCGTGAGCCATGATGTTACCGCCGATGGGCTTGAGCGCGTTGGCTCCCGCGAACATGGCGTTTCCATCCGGGTTGGCCACCACCTGGTTAGTAACCACAACGGCGACGCCAAACTCGTCAGCCAGCCTGGTGAGGTGGCGGAGAAACTTGCCCAGGTGCATCTGCCTCGCGCTGAGCTCGCCGCGACCCTCGTACTCTGTGCGGAACAGGTTGGTGACGGAGTCGACGATGATGACGCCGAAGCGAGCCTCCGCCATCATCCCGGCGGCGGCGACGAGGAGCTCGGACTGGTGCTCGGTGTTGTGAGCCTTGGCGTACGCCACGTTGTCCAGCACCGCGTTGGGGTCCATCCCGAAGCGCTCGGCGATGGCGATGAGCCTCTGCGGCCTGAACGTGCCCTCCGTGTCGATGTACATGGCCTTACCCTCGGCGCCGCCCTGGTCGAGCGGGAGCTGGCACGTCACCGCGAGCGTGTGGCACAGCTGCGTCTTGCCCGTCCTGAACTCTCCGTAAATCTCCGTCAGAGATCCAGACTCGAAACCCCCACCCAGAAGCTCGTCCAGCTTCGACGCGCCCGTCGTCACCATGATGGTGTCCTGCCTGACAGCCTGGACCATCGACGCCGTGGTGAATCCCAGGGGAACCACCTTGGTGGCTGCGAGGGGAGACGGGAGCGGGTTGTTAGCTCGGGTCCTCGGGAAGAAAGTTTGAAAGGGGGTGCCAAGGTTGGGACTCACCGGCGATTTTGAGCTTCTCAACCTTCATCTCGCTGAGCCCCTTGATGTCCTTGAGGTGCTTCTTCGACGCGTACGCCAGACCCTCGACGGTGTGAATGCCAGCCTCGAGGAGCTTCTTGATGTCGGACGCCGCGACACCGTGTTCCTGCGGCGGTTCGGGGGAAGGGGGAGGAAATCTCGTCAGTCCGCTGGGCACTTTGGGAAGGGGTGCCTCGAATGGCGGGCGGGCGTCGCGTGCGGCTCGGATCTGGCGCGAAAGGGTGCGCGCGTACCTCCAAAGTCTGAAGAGGGAGAGGGCCCGCGGCCGCCATCCCTTCCTCCCACGCCTGCACGTCCCCCTCCACGGGGGCCTCCATGGCGAGCTCAGCCATCTTGGCGTCTGTCGCTTCGACGCGTCACCACGCGCTGAAAATGAATTGGTTTGGCCTGCCTCTCGGTTCAAAGGGCGGGCGTATCCGAGTGTGTCCTCGCGTAAGCCGGGATCGACTCGCGCTTGTTGGTCTTGCAGATGAACGATGTACCGCTCGTCCGTCCTCCGGCGGCTCTTGCGCAGAGTCGTAGTGGCCGCGTCGCGAGGGACAGAAATTTCAAACGGAACTCGGCCAGCGGCAGCGGCGCGATCAGCATTTCTGTTGGGGTCCATTTGGCTATCGTGGCGATCTCGGTGTCCCACTTCCGAGAGCGCAACCGCCTCTCCTTTGTGAAAGACAGCAGATGTCTGTCGCCGCCGCTCGTGTGTCGCTGATCCACAGCTGCTCCCTCTCCGCCGCCCTCCGCCGCCCTTTGACCCGCCGCGCGCCCGTTCGCAAGTTGCGCACCTCAGCCGCGATGGCAGAGAAATCCGTATCGTCATATCTCCCCTCAGATACGTACAACAGCCTGCCCAAGGATGGTGACCTCACATTCTTGCACACCATGCTCCGGGTGAACGATCTCGACGCCACCATGGACTTCTTCAAGGCTCTCGGGCTCCAGGAGACCCGTCGCAAGGAGTCGGAGAAGGGCAAGTTCACCCTGGTCTTCATGGCGAGTGCCCCCGGAGCTCCCGAGATCGAGCTCACCTACAACTGGGGCGGCGAGGACTTCGCGGCCCCGAGCCGCAGCATGGGCCACCTGGCGTACGCCACGGACGACATCTACGCGCTGTGTGAGTCCCTGCAGGCGAAGGGTATCGTGATCAACAGGCCGCCCAGGGACGGGAAGATGGCGTTCGTGAAGAGCCCCGACGGCATCAGCGTCGAGCTGCTCCAGAAGGGTGAGCCCCTCGAGGCGAAGGAGCCGTGGGCGTCCATGGAGAACATCGGCAGCTGGTAGATAGGATGTAATGTTAGATTCGTGCCTAAGTGTTACACGTTCACGGGGTGTCGAGCATTGGTTGAGCGTAGGTGAGTTGCCGCAGTGATGTTAACTATTGTATGCGAAACCCGTAACCCTGGAACGCAAAGCAGCATAGCGCGCCGCACGTTTGGGAAAGTTCAAAACGACGCGCGGGGTTCCGGCGTGACTCCGCATCGTCGCGTGGTGTAGATGCGCGGCGCGGTCCGTACGCGGTCTGCGGTGGAGCAGATCATCGAGCGAACCTCGCCTTGGCTGCTACGTCGGCATCCCTTCCTCGGGGCGACCTTCTCGTCGAGCCCCTCGGACGACGATGAGGGCCCGTCGACGTCGTTCAAGCCGGATCAGACCGAGCGGCGGCGTCGAAAGGGTCACCCTGCGATCGATCCGCTGACCCCGCCGCCGCCCGCGAGCGAGTTCCCGCCCTACGAGCCCCGCGACTTCTTCCGGTACGAGCTCATCCACCAGTCGAAGAAATCCGCCGCGAGGGTCGGGCGCATCCATACCCCTCACGGCGTCATCGAGACCCCGGGGTTCGTCGCGGTGGGCACGAACGGGGCGTTGAAGGCGGTCCCGCACCAGGAGCTCGCGGCAGCCGGCGTGGACCTGATGTTCGCCAACACGTATCACCTGATGCTGCAGCCGGGACCGGACCTCGTGGCGTCGGCGGGGGGACTGCACGAGTTCATAGGACGCGACGCGCCAATCATCACCGACAGCGGGGGTTTCCAGGTGTTCTCGCTGGCGCACGCGGGGGAGAAGGACGGGCTGGAGATGAAGTCACGCAAGCCGAGCAAGCACAAGGACGCGGCCGGGCTTCTAGTCAAGGTGGACGAAGACGGCGTGCTGTTCAAGTCCTACAGGGACGGATCGAGGGTCTCCCTCACCCCGGAGTCAAGCGTGGAGGCGCAGAAGAGCCTCGGCGCGGACATCATCATCCCGCTGGATGAGCTCCCGCCCTACCACATCGACCGGGCGGTTTTGGAGAGGAGCGTGTTCCTCAGCCACAGGTGGGAGGCGCGGAGCCTGAAGGCGCATCTTCGGGATGTCCGGAGGCAGGCCATGTACGCGGTGATTCACGGCGGGGTGGACGAGGACCTGCGGCGCATGAGCGCCGAGTACCTGACGTCGCTGCCGTTCGACGGGTTCGCCATCGGGGGTAGCCTCGGCAAGGATACCGCCGAGCTTATCGAGCTGCTGGGCCACCTGATGCCCCGGATACCGAAGGATAGGCCGAACCATCTGTTGGGCATCGGCGACGAAGGCTCGATATTGGGATCCATTCCGCACGGCGTGGACACGTTCGACTCAACCTTTCCAACCAGAAGCGCTCGTCACGGCACGCTCCTGACGCGAACCCGCGGCAGAGTGAACATCAGAAGGAGTGAGAACTCGACGACGCACGAACCTCCTTGCTGGGAGTGCGCGTGCAGACTGTGCAGGCATCACACGCTGTCTTACTTGCACCACCTGGACAAAGCCAGGGAGCCGATGATGTGGACGCTCGCCACCGAGCACAACCTGCACTACATGGGATGGCTGATGCGGACCCAGCGGGAGAAGATTCTGAACGACGAGGTGTGATGTCGATTAGCGATGTAGACTAGTGCGTTCTATAGTCAATTTTGGGACGCGACAGCCTTGGACGGCACCGCCACGCACCCCCTCTCGTCGCATCTCAGCGCGATCTTCGCGACGGTATCCTTGCCGTACGGGATGGTGTAGTGGCTCTTGAGAACCCATTCTTCGTTCACCTTCTCGAAGCTCTGCGTGGCGAGCAGCGTCGCCCCGTTGGCCACCGTCTCCAGCACCGTCACCGTGGCCTGATCCCTCTCCACCGTCACGTCCACGTCGGAGAGCTTGAGACCCTCCGGCCGCCTGTCCGGGCGGAGCACCGTGCCCCAGTTATCGAGCACCGCGCCGCGCGACACGAACCGATCGATCGCGTTCGTATCACCCACCGAGTCCCCCTTGGCTCGACCCGCAGGCGACCAAACACCCGCCATGGCAGCCTCGTCGCCGCGTCCCAGCGCATCGTAAAACGCGTTGTGAACCCTCAGAACCTCCCCCGCGGGACCGTCCGTGGGCAGCTCCAGCGTCGTGCCGATGGGCCGCGCCGCGCCTTCGCCCCGGATATCCTTCAGCCTATCCGCGTCGTCCATGGAGGAGTCTACTTTGCCGAGGTCGCCCACCGTGGAGTCGACGGTGGCGTCCCGCCAAGCCTTCTCCGCCTGGGCGTCCGCCTTGTTCCCTGGTCTGTTGCGCGGGAACGTGGAGAGGAGGACGTCCCACGCGGGTGCGCCCACGCCGGAACCCCGCACTTGCCCAGTCACACCCAGCGTGACGTACCCGCCCTGGGACGAGTCCGCTCCGGCGTCGGTGAGGAGCCTCCTGAAGTACCCAGCCCACGCGTCGTTGCGGGTGGGCCACGCGAGCCACCTCCCGGCGCCCGCGCCCGGCCACGCGAGCACGACGTCCTTGAGGAGCTCCCAGCGGCCGGGACCGACGTCCGCCACCGCGCTGCGCTCCTCGCCGTCGCGAGCCGCGGACCTCTCGACGACGGGGACGACGAGGATGCGGCTCTGCTCGAGCCTCCTGCGGAAGGGCGTGGCCGCGGCGAGATCCCGGGCCACCTTGTCCGCGTCGCCGTACACCACCGCCACCCTCGCAGCCTGCCTGAGGCTCTCCAACGGGAACACGCGCTCGTTCCTGAACTTATCGCGCTGGATGACCTGCATGCCTCCCAGCGCCAGCTCGCGCTGCAGGCGGTCCAAAGCCTGCTTCCTCTGCTTCACGTCCACCGCGGTGAACCCGGCGGCGATGGCGAAGAAGAGCACGTTCTGGAGGAGGACCACGACTCCGTCCTCGTCGCCGCGGAAAATCCCGCCGATGGACTGGGGCAGGCTGCCCGCCAGGCCGAGCGCGGTGCAGCCGACGAGGAGGATCCTCGGGAAGAAAAAAGCGTGCGTGCTCTCCCAGATGGCGAGCACCTCCGGGAGGTACGTGCCGCCGGAGAACATGTCGAAGCCGGCGCGCTCGCCGGGATCCTCCACGTCCAGCTCATCCTCCTCGCGGATGGCGTCCAGCCTCGCGCGCGCCGCCTCCACGGTATCGGGCCTGGCCTCCACGACCACCGCGACGCGACGACGCTCGGAGGAGATCGAGATCGTGGATGCCATACGCCGCGCGGCGAATGGACCCGCCCGCGCGACGACACGGTTAGGAGATGCCGCACGCGCCGGGTATCGGCGTGAGTGTATCCCGATGACATCGGTGGCGAGGACGCCACCGACCTGATGCCTCAAAGTAGCCATGGTGCGCGCAGCTTGTTGTGAGGGCGACGTGGCCTCCTCTTATCCTGGTCGTGCCCACTTTCTGTTGTCTGCCAAACCAGGAGCGGCCGACGAGCCGCTTCGCGGCTGTTTAAACTCTAAACCCTGAAAACCCAACCCCAACCCCCTAAAGACACGGCGCGGACCCTAAAGATACAGCGCGCCGCTCGTTACTCGCGCGTC
>Ga0302114_10000255_pt1 | contig 39001 bp, 32 predicted proteins | sample AG5_Surface_MG_FD_203107 | JGI IMG/M metagenome (GOLD analysis project Ga0302114, IMG submission 203107) | Marine microbial communities from Western Arctic Ocean, Canada - AG5_Surface | ecosystem: Environmental > Aquatic > Marine > Oceanic | place: Canada: Western Arctic Ocean | collected...
AACAAAGAAGCCAACCAGGTCTTAATCGACAAGAAGACATTCTCTGCGAGCGTAAACGGGTACGAATCACCACTGTCTTCTACGAAGATGGTAATGAATGCCGACGGGAAGACCTTTTCTTTCCTCCCAAGTGACCAGTATTCGAAACTCAAGAAGCAGGAGCTCATTCGAGATGACGTTTTCGTTAGAAATCCGACTGCTGACGAGCTAACCGAAACCGAGCACAAATCAGGCCTAGGCGACCAGCTCCTCCGGAAAGCCGGATTCGACTATTGAATAAAAAGGAAAGAAAATTTATCAAAATCTCAATTACTCATGCTGTCGTGATGCTGTCGTGATTAAGATCCCTCCTGCTCAACCCATCGAGATAGCTTTAATGTCAAGATGGGAAATTCAAATTCGAAATAAAATGTGATTTGGGTCTGCCTTGTGCTTTTGCTTGCACTGTGCGTTTGTAGCGTTTGTAGCAGAATAGAATAAATAATAATTGAAACAATTTCAAAGATTTTTTCTTTTTTTTTCTTCTTTTTTTTTCTTCTTCTTTCTTCTTCTTTTTTCTTCTTCTTTCTTCTCTCCTCACACTACAATCCACACTACAATTCTTCTTTTCTTCATTTCTTCTCTCCTCACACTACTATAAATTCCTATGATGCCCCCCTCCCCCCCCCCCCACCCGTTGGCAACAATCCCCAGAAACCCGGGGACACCAAGGGAAAGGAAGGAAAGCCAGTTGAGATGGATATCATGGGGGATCTAAGAGATCAGCCAGTGGTTATAGCTATGTTTTTATTGGGAGTGATGAGTTACCTATGGAGGGAGAGATGTGTTTGTTGAGCAATTCACATTACACATCATAATGGATAGAACAGAGTAGAAATTTTACATTTGAAATTGCAACAAGATTTCCACCCACCAGTTGCTTTTCCACCCTCATTTCTCTATTCTCCATTCTCTATTCTCTATTCTATATTCTCTACTCAATTATTATTAATTGTAAAGCAACTGACATTTGGTTCCAAACTCTCATCTCTGGTCTTTGTGCCCACATCTTCCAAATGAAAATACTTGTCATCCTCGCCAGCATCATCGTCGGCGGCAGAATTATCAATGCTCAGCCTTTGCATCATGTCATTGGGATTCAGGTACTCTCCCAGTTGCCGAAACGCGCCAACTTCCGACTGCGCCAAAGTCCCTACGCGAGTGAGCAAGAATTTAGTTGAGTAGGTTAGTTTAGTAGTGGATGTAGCCATGAATAGCATTTTCGCACGGAGCTTCGCACTCTTCTGTCACAAGGCTCGCTCGCTTCGCTCACTCACCTAACGTTCTCTTCAGATATATGAACATTTTCACGCCACGATGCTTGTGGACAGCGTGCGGAAACCAACCTAATATTTGTTGGCCTCCGATGATGACTATGGGCGTTCTCACTCCCACCTCAGCTTCCAACTTCTCTCTCAAACCCTTGATGTCATCATTAAAGTTAGACACCAGCACGGCAGTTGCCTCAGTCAGATCCGCGTCAAGCAACGATTCGACAACTTCATACTCGAGCAGCTCCGAAATTTCTTGCTCATCGAATTTGCTCTCGCATCGATACTGAATGTCGTATTCCACGTCAACTCCAACGCAGTGACACTTGTGCCGCAAGGCAGCCTCCACCAACCACCTTCCATCCCCAGCCCCAACGTGCACAATTGTGTCAGATGTTCGAAGCTTAATTTCATTGAACACTTTGTTCATGGCAATGATCCAAGTCACCGAGTTGCTCATGTCCTGGCGGTGCACGTCACTCGGATGAATGACATCCCCAAGATGAGTATCCGGGAAGCGGTAGCTGTCAATAATGCCAGACTTCTGCTCCTCTTCATAGTTTAGTCTATAGGTTGCCTTTAGTTTAGTTGAATCTGAGTGAACCTTCGAGAACTTTGCCATGGCTGCCTCATAGCGGCTTTCGGCATTATCGAGGGGGTTCATAGTTGTGTCATAAGCCGAAATATTTGTTTTACCACTTTACTTTAGGAATGCACATCGGCAATTCGCACCATTCTGTCGACCATTGTGTTCGAAAACAGAATTTTGATAAAGCAAGAAGAAAAACCACACACAGCCCTATTACAATGTCACAATGCTCGCCTGCCGACGTAATAGAAGTTGCAATGTCGAAAGCAACATTTGTTGACTGTGATCAGTCATCGCTCATAACAAACCATCGATTCAATGCCATGCTCACCCAGATGAATACTGTCCCTTTTCCGGATTTGGACCTTTTCTCAGTTTGCATAGAAGCAGCAACCAGGTCTCACGCTGCCCCACCAGATCCTGTCACCTTCCGGCGAATGTCTGATTGCTATAAAATTCTAGAAATTGCAGCACTGTCCCTTCCCATGATCAAGATGAATGAAGAAATGATCTTTCAGCACATGATCGCGTCGGGCATTTACTTTGACAAGGCATTCTGCCAGTGCGCAGACTACGTACAAATCCCCGACTCAGGCTGCGAGACACGAATATTTCAGTCGGTGCTGGACCAGTCGCACGATTCTTGCCAGGAGGCGAAGGTTCTCGAGTGCGAGTACCTGACCACTTGGGGCGAGAGTTGCTACAACTCAATTCTCTCAACATTTGAAACAGACCAGGTAAATTTCGTCGAGGATGCTCGCCAGTGTCAGTTCGTGACGCTTGGGGAGTGCGGGGTTGATCTGAGGCCCCCCGTTGTAGTTCATATGAGTGATTGCTCAACCGTTGAGCAGAAAATGTACTACCGTTTCTATGAATCGTGGCAGGGCAGCTGCTCGATGCTGAACGATCAAACCCACTACAACGAAACGAACGGAATTTTTAAAGTTGATGCCAAGGGGGGGAATGGGATTGAAGGGAGCGACCAGGACATTCCAAACATTGTTTACGTTTTGTTGATTATGGGTGGTTTGATTTGCTGCTTGGTAAGGCAGAACAAGTGGGTTTTGGAGCGGCGGCGAAAGAAATTGCCCAAGATGAGCATAGAGATGAACAAAAACATCAGGGGCAAGCCATTCTCAAACGTAACGAACGTTGAGCTGAGGTGAAAAAAGAGAGACTGAAAAAACAATCCAACATTGCAATTTTGAACATATTTACATTTCTTAGATCATCAGTATGCACTGGGCGGCTGTTGCATTGTGGAACGATTGCACACCCGCCGGAACAAGGGCGGCCATCATTTCGGAACCAACATTTCTCATTCGTTTTGGGTCGTTGTTGAACAGCTCCTCTATTTTATTGCGTAATTTTGCCTCTGTGGTGATGACGAAAATGTTGTTCTGTTCCTCCTTGGAGAGGGCGGGGGTCTGGACGGTGACTGATGCCTTGGTGTTTGTTTTTGTGGACAAGGATGTGGATATTTTCGTTTTATTTTTTTTCGGTGAGGGTGGGACAGACGGAGCCAGGTAGCTAGCGACAGTAGGCTCTGCGACAACAGGGTTGGATTCTGACTTGGACTTGGACTTGGACTTGGGCTTGGGCTTGGGCTTGGGCGGGGGGACTCTCTTTTTTTTCTCGGCGAGCAAATTTTGAACTTTCTCAAACGCCTTCTTCTCGACGTCCTTCTTCATGTCAACAACCTTTCTCTTGACCACAGTCTTGTCGGTCTTTCCCCGAGAAGTGGCAATGTCGTTATCCTCTATGATTGTTGGATTGAAGAGAGGGTTAAACGGGATGCTGACGACGTCACGATTCGAAAACAAACCGGTTTCCTCTCCACTTAGGGCCACGGCATTGTACTTGAACTCGGCCGACCTCGTCACCTGCTTCGTCGCCGGGTAGTTGGGAAGAGTCTGCGGATTAACGTTATTTGTCAGCATGTACCCTCCCCACACGCAGCCACCGAAGCACGGGTCAGTGTTCATCCGGCCGTAGTTGTGCATGCACGGCTTGGCAAAGACCTTCCAGAACTTGGTGTCAGCCATGTCCCTGGAATCTGTCAAGGTCGGATCGTGAAGCATGGATTTCTGCGCCGAGAAAAGAAAGTGCGAAAACAAACGAATTAAGTGGGTTGGTTAGCAGTGGCTAGTATGCTCGTATGCTCGTATGCTCGTTTTTCATCAAGGCTCGCTCGCTGCGCTCGCTCACCTTCACCTCCTGCGCCTTCTTTAGGGCAGATTTCTTGGCCTCATTGTTCGCTTCCGTTGAGCGAGGGGTTGGAGCGGTGGGGACCGGGACCGGGATAGGGGCTGGGACTGGGACTTCCTCCTCAGCCCTAACGCACGACACCAACATTTCCTCTCCGTGAAACATTCGATTTCCCTTCACCACATTGAACACCCAGTGGTACATGTATACCATGAGCAAGCTTCTTTTCTTCTGACTCTCTTCATTGAAGTTGGGATCTGCAAAAAGGGGAGAAAGCTTGCGGATCTGCTTCTTGGAGATGTTATTAACTGCGTCGAAGTCGGCACACTTTTTGAAAAAATCAGTGCTTTTGAACATGGCCTGTTTCCTCTTCAAACTGAAGTCCTTCGTTTCTCCTTCAATGAGAATTAGCAAAGCGTCCACAACGCAGTCGCAAGCCGCCGGGGGTCGTTTCATTGCTCTCCACTCACAAAGAAGGGGCATTTTGCACTTGGCAGCGGCAAGTTTCGCAAGTTTGATAATTTTTTCGGCGTCTACTTGGGCCGCAGATTTCGTAACTTCTACTACCGCCTCTACCTCTGCACCTGTTCCTGCGCATGTTCCTGCGCCTGTTCCTGTGCCTGTTCCTGTGCCTGTTCCTGCGCCTGCTTCTTCTTTGACCGCAGGCTCGGGGGGGACAGGGATCGTAACCTTGGGAGGAGCAAACTTGGTCGCCAATTTTTTCTTAATGGGCGGCTGGGGAACAACTGAAGCTGCACTGACGCTCGCAGTTTTAAGCGCAATCGCATCTTCCTCGGGCACGACTTTGGCCTGCAGTGTTTTTTTCTCCTTGAATCCCTTGATATTCCCAAACGCGAACCTCATCTCAGTAGTAGAATTCTGGTTTTCAAGATTCTCCTCTCGATCATTGTAAACTGACGCTGGAAAGGGAGAGGGAGGGGTCGATTTGGTGGCAAGTTCAGGTTCACGACTGTCTGACCAGGTCAAGCACTCGAACAGACTAGGTTGAGAACTCCTCGGAACTGATTCTTTTCCAGCTGTTTCTGTTCCATGCAACTGCTTTGGAACGAATATCTGGGCATCAACTAGTAGCCAATCTTCCTCAGCGTTTTCTTCCAGCAGCTCACAAAAGAAGGGTGGACGCAAAGAAGTCATATTACCACAAATGTATGGAACTCTGAAACTCTGAGATCTTTTTTACAAAATCATGAGCACATGAGGATGAGACCGTTAAATATTTCTTAACTGATTAAAAGAAATTCCATTAAATCCCAAACGTCTGTTATAGATCACATTTTGAACTCCCTTGCACCTCCCTCACACTCCACCTGACCAACTCTGGTTTAAAAAACTTAGTGAAAGATGAAGAAAACGTCTCCTTCCTCGACCTCAAATTCAGCCGAGGAGCTCATCTTACGTAACACGAATGAACTTTTACGGTCAGTTGGAGTGGCTTCGAAGAAGATTAGCCACTTCAGCGAGCTTCAGAAATCCGCTTCCTCCATGTTCGTTGCCATCTTTGAGGCCATGTTCCAGGTTCGGCTCAAGGGAGTCATTCGAAAACCTTCTCATGTTAAGGATTATGAGCACAATGCTCAGGCCGTGATTACCGCGCTTGGGAACTCAATCCTGTCAATGGACTTGTCCCACATAAGCGGCGCCTCCATCGTGAACGGAGACTCCCACGCCATAATGAATTTGGTTGACATCTTCGTTGGCATTAGCGAGGTTTGGCTCAAGAGGAGGTTCCAGAATGACGCTCTGGGACGAACGAGGAAGGCCCTCAAACCCAGCATGCTGAAGGGGAAGGTACCGGCCTTGAACCTGGAGAAGGGCCCGAAGGGGGGACAGCAGCCCAAGGTGAGGCCCCAAACGGCCAAGCGGCCCAAGTCTGCCCGAGAGCCAAAAAGGGGGAGCAACGAGATTCACGAGTCGCTCGCCAACATGGCCAGCGAGTACCCTGCCATGTGGCGCAGCTTGAGCGAGCGGGGCGTTGCCAGAAAGGGGGACGACGACGAGGGCGAGGGCGAGGGGGAGGGCGAGGAGAATTCTCCCCCAACGAGGCTGCAGCGGCTCGAGAAGAGGCACCTCGAGGACAGGGAGGCCAGGCAAAAATCAGAGTACAAGAGGCTGCTGAAGGACAGGCTCGTGGCACTCCGGAGAAAGGACATTTTGGAGAGTAAGAAACAGAACTTCAGGCAGCGAGGCGTTCACCACAACGAAAAGGTGCGGGGCATCAAGGTCAAGCTGCAGCAGGAGAAGATGCGACGGCAGCAGTTGAGTTTCAGGTTGAGGAGGAAGACTCAGGCAGAGACAAGAATGAGAAAGTTGTATTTGAGCATGATCAAGAGTTTGCACGACACAAAGAGGGAGGCTGAGGTATGTATAATGCGTGTATGTGAAGTGAGCGAAGGAGCCATACTAATCAAAACCACAACACCAAACCACACCCCACACCCCAACACCCCCCACACAGCACTTCGACGCACAAAAACTCGTCTCCCTGAAACACGAGGGGGGAGCCCGTGCCCAGGCCCTCGACGCATTCTTCGCCGAACGTATCGAAATGGTCAACGCCCACATCGGCGTGCAGGAGAACGAGCGAGCCGCTCAAACCCAGGCGCAGGAGGCCCAGATTCGACAGCTCCTCAGGGAACTGTCGGCGGACAGCAAGGTCAGGGTGGAGCAAAAGATGCAGAGGGCGGCCGAGCTCGAGGACCAGGAGTTGAGGAGAGGGGCTGAAGCAACTTTAGCCTTGGCCCAGGTCATCGGGGTGGAGGACTGGAATGCTGTCTACAAAGATAGGTTTATGACCCCCATGGTCAGCGACATAAATAAGATCGGCAAGGAAATCCAGGAGGGGGGGGAGATGGGAAGTCGGGAGGAGACACCACGGAGCGTGAATTCCGCTACCGAAAGGAAGAAGAGGCAAATTAGGAAGCGACAGTTAAAGTCGGCGTACGGGGTTGGAGAATAAATGTTTGGAGTGGAGTTGGATTGATTGGGTTTTAAATAAATTTGTTGAATGTGCAAGGGGTTTTATTGGAAAGTTCGAAATCTTCTCATTTCTTTGATCTGCCCCAAGGTGTCCAACACTCACAATAATTATTGGAGTTGGAGTTGGATCTATCGTCGTTGAGGGGATCGTAATATATATCGCCTTCGGCTAGTGTTTGTGGTGCGGTGGGGGCAGGAGTTGGTGCGGGTGTCTTCGCGGAATTTCTTGGAGTGTCTGCAAACGCCGGATCGACATCCAACTGGTCTGCGAGCGAACTGAACGAAAAGTTCGCGTCTCCCTTTCGTGCAAGATCAGTGAGCTTCAAGGCCATGAGTATGGCCTCGGAGCAAGTTCCACCGCTGTGCTTCTTCAAGAGGGAAGAGGCTGCTAGGAAATCCTTTTCAAACATAAAACCACTGTGCTCGTGCGACAGCTGCAGCTTGAGGCTACTGCGAACGCTCTCGTTGTGGCTCGACACGACAGAATTGTCGTTGGGCATCGGAAGTTGGAGATTGTCGCCAAATTGAGGGAAATCTTGCTCAGTTACACGCAGATTAAACCAAAATCTATTGCGGTGCTCCAGTACAACCGTGGGGACAGCAGAGTTAGTTTTCTTTTTCATCCAATTTTCGTTCGGCTCAACCAATAGCTTCATTGGAACAAGCCGACCAAGTTCTTCTGCAGCCGGCGAAAGCCAAACGAAATTGAGAGTTAGTTTGGATTTGAATGTGGGTGGGTGGCTAAAAGCCAATTCCGCTCATTCGCTCGCTCGCTCACTCACTTCTAACATCTATTCCTGTCTCCTCAAAAAGCTCACGAGCGGCTGCTGTAGCCATTGCGTGGACGAGCTTATCGTAGTTGTTGTTATTGCTTTTGATTTCTTCACTGCAAGCTGCCAATTCATGCTTCTCAACATGTCCGCCAGGAAGCTGGAAATGAGACCCTTTTCGTTTTTTGTGAGTTGAATGTAGAAGGAGGAGGCCGTGCCGCTGGTGAACGACTAGCACGAAGGCTCGTAAGTCCAGAGTGACCAGGTGTTTTACTTTCTTCGATGAATATGTGTTAAATGGTGTCGTTGTTTGTAGCTCAGGCGTATGGGCAAAAAGGGAAGAGTCAGCAGCTGCTGCAGTGGGGGTAGACGTTATCATCAAAATTTCAATTTTGAACTGGTTCTCCACTTCTCGAAAATAGGGCGGCGGAAACATATATATACAAATATAGCACTATAGCATAAACAAAAGCACAAGTGCTTCCTCATGGCCTCTTACGTTTACGTTAAAAGTCCTGATAACGAGAATCTCTGGGTGCTGGGAGAACTTGTGGCCACAACCAAGACCAATGCCGATGTAAAGTTTTTCAATGAAGTGAACTCGGTTGACCTTTCTTTGTACCCAAATTCTGAGCTCCCAAGAGCCAACGTCGATCCAGCGACCAGCAAGCTGCTAATATACCCTGATCTGGCCAAAGTTCCGTTCCTCCACGAACCTGGAATTTTGTTCAATCTCAAAGAGAGGAACAGGCTCGGTGAGCCTTACTCGTTCTGTGGTGGTGAGCTCGTTGTTGCGGTCAATCCGTACGAATGGCTCAATCACAAGTACACCGAAAACATCCAGAAGATGTACAGCAACGTTCTCCGAGATAGCATCATCGGTTTCGAGCCCCACGTGTATTACACGTCTTCATTGTGCTACCAGTCTCTAGTAAAAACTGGCAGGAATCAATCAATACTTGTGTCCGGCGAATCAGGTGCTGGGAAGACTGAGACGGTGAAGATTTTGCTCCGCCACGTTGCTTACTTGAGCGAAATGTCCTCCTCCACCACCACCACCACCACCAACACCAACACCAACACCAACACCAACACCACCACCAACAACAACAACATTGTGAAAAAGATTGTCGACACCAACCCTTTGCTCGAGGCATTCGGCAATGCGAAGACTGTCCGAAACGACAATTCTAGCCGTTTCGGCAAGTTCATCAGGCTACAATTCAGCTCTTCTCAACTCGTTGGATCTTCTTGTTCGACCTACCTACTGGAGAAATCCAGGGTGGTCTCACACAGCGAGAACGAGCGTTCCTTCCACATTTTCTACGAGCTGCTGGCAGCTTCTCCGATCCCCTTTCTCTCCGACCACCAAGATTTCAATTACCTATCCTCAAACATCGAGAACGAGATGGCGGAAACCATCGAAGGAGAGACAAATACCGAGCGTTGGGCGAAGACGAAGAACGCGCTGGCTTTGATTGACATCGCCGGGGAGCAGCTCACCACTCTGGTGCGTGCTTTGGTTACCGTTCTGCAGGTGAGCGAGCGAAGCGGGGGTGGTTGAGGAGACGAGCAAACGAACCACTTCTAAACTAACATATTTCACTCAATTCGTTTTCGCACCTTGTTCGCTCGACGCAGCTTGGAAACATCACCTTTGCAGAGCACGACAAGAACGCGGACGCCAGCGTTGTGGTGGGTGATGGTCAGCTGCAGAACTTGACTAAAATTTTTGGCTTGGACGAGGAAAAGTTGCGCCAGGCCCTCACCTTCCGTACCCTCACAACCAAAGGAGAGAGCTTCGAAGTCCCTCTCAGCATGGTCGATGCGAGCAGTAACAGAGATGCGTTTGCGAAGGAGCTCTACGCTCGCATTTTCGACTGGCTCGTTAGCGAAATCAATGCGAACACGAGCAACGTCGCTGCTGCGGAGCTTGGATGGGTTGGCCTTCTTGACATATTTGGCTTCGAATCCTTTAAGATCAATCGGTTTGAGCAATTGTGCATCAACTACACGAACGAGAAAATTCAGCAGAAATTTACCCTCGACATTTTCGCCTCGGTGGTTGCCGAGTACGCTTCGGAGGGCATCCCTCTGGACAACATCGAGTATTCGGACAACGCCTCTGTATTGGGGCTGATTGAGGGCCGAATGGGAGTGATAAATGTGTTGAACGAGGAGTGTGTGAGGCCGAAGGGCAGGTGAGCGAGCGAAGCGAGCGAGCCTTGTGACAGAAGAATTTGAAGCAGCCCGTGCGAAATTGCTATACATGGATTTCTACATCCACAACTGAACTAACCTGCTCAACTATTTTTGCTCGCTCGGCGCAGCGACGAAAGTTTCGTCTTCAAGCTGTACGCCACCAACAACGACGACGCGGAGGACAGCGATTTGATCCAAAACAAGAGGTTCGGGAAATTGGACTTTGGGATAAAGCACTATGCCGGCGATGTTGTGTACACCGGCGAAGAATTTGTGAGCAAAAACAAGGACTCCTTGCCCAAGTCCATGGTTACAATCTCCGCAAAATGCAGCAACACGCTCATCTCGACGGTTATGGGGAAAAGCTCCTCAAGAAGTCTCCAATCTTCTTCAAAACAACGTCGCGGCTCCGGCATGAATAACAATCTCGTCTGGTCGAAATTCAAGAGTCAGCTCGGGGGGCTGATGGAGGCTCTCAGCACCACCGAGACACGATACGTTCGGTGCATTAAGCCCAACATGGAGAAGCTCCCGAAAGTCGTTGACGACGAGTCTGTCATCGAACAGCTCAGATGCGCGGGTGTCATTGCGGCCGTCAATGTGAGCCGCTCAACGTTCCCTAATCGGATGCTTCACGAAGCGGTGGTTGAGAAGTTTGCTTGTTGCTGTGATCGTGAAACTGATGTCTTCAACGTGAAATTGATCCTCTCCAAGTTGCTGGATCAAACTGCCTTCGAGGTCGGCAAAACTCGAATATACTTCAGGAAGGGCATGCTGGAGGTGAGCGAGCGGAGCGGGGGGGGGTTGAGGAAAATGAGCAGCATAAGAGCCACTACTAAACTAACATTATTCCACTCATTCGTTTGGCTCGCTCGTTTAATTCTTGCTTCATTAAAAACACGCCTCAATTCGCTCGGCGCAGAAGCTCGAAAACATCAGGCTTAAAAAGTTAGGGGCGTCGGCCGTGAAGATCTGCGCCTTCTTCATGATGGTTGTTGGCAGGAGGTGAGCGAGCGGAGCGGAACAGACGGAGAAAAGACAAGGTCAACTTAACATTTTACAATGACGCTTCGCTTCGCTCGGCGCAGCGTCTATCGAAGAATTCTATGCCAAATCGTTATGATGCAAACTTTGGGGAGGAGAGGGGTGAGAAGACTGGAGTTCAAGCGGTTGCGGGAGGCGGTGGTCATCGTACAGGGCATGGCCAGGGTGAAAGCGGCGAAGGAATTGGCCAGAGGTTTGAAGAGGGGGAAGGCAGCGAACGTGATTGTTCGAAATTTTGGAGGGAGGATCAAAAGGTGCGAGGCGAGGGAGACGTTCTTGAAAATGAAGAGGGAGGTGGTCGTCATTCAAACGATGGCAAGGAGGGTTGCACAACAAGGAAAGTTCAAAAATCTTCTGCACGAGCACAAGGAGGCGCTGAAGATGGAGAACCAGGTCATAATGTTGCAGAAGAAGCTCGAGGCGAAGGACGCGGAGATGAAGGAAATGGCGAAAAGTGGTGGGGGAGAAGGCAGTGTCTCGCACTCGCCGGGAGGTGGTGCACTAATGGTCGAGAGTGAGCACATGCTCCAGTACTTGCGCGACGAGAACGCCAAGCTGAAGAAGGCAAACGGGGCGCTTTTTGGCGAAAACAACGAGCTGAAAGCCACGAATCGGCGGCTGGAGGATGCGAACGCAGGGGCTGGAGCTAGCTTCGCGGCGCTGAACCAGCACGCCAAGCAGCTGACAAAAATGAATATGAAGATAACGAACGAGAAGGAGAGCTTGCACAAAAAAATTCACACTGTGAGCTTGAAATCAGCAGAGTACCGGGAGGAGATGAAGATGAAGCATTTGGTGTACATGACGGAGGTTCAGAACAGGCTGATTTACCAGCAAACCGTGAATGAAGTTGTGGAGAAGATCTGTCGGAGGAAGGGAGATGCAAAATACGAAAAATTAAAAGATTCGGTGAAGTTACTGCGTGATCGCGCAAACGAAAAATTCAACAACGGTGCGGATGCAATGGACGCCGATCTGCAGAGCGTGAAGACTCCAAAGCGGAAAAAGAAGGAGGAGAGGACTCCAGATTCGAGGTCGTCGAACGACAGTATTGGGAGTGGGAGTGGGAGCCGAATTTTCTTGAACAATTCTGCAGCCAACTCTGCGTTCAAGGAGAACAGCAAAAATTCTCGAAATAATTTTGCGAGGGGCGAGGGCTTGTATGACAACTTCGCGAATGATAAGGAGAAGTTGTCGCCCGAGAAGAGAAAGAGCAAGAGCAAGAGCAAGAGCGTCGAGAGGAAGGTCGAGGGGGTCCAAGAGGACCTGAAAGCCTTGGGCAATGTATTTTCACGAATTTTTGGGAAGTGAAAGTTTTTAAAGGATAGGTTTGTTCAAAAAGGTTTTTTTAAACATACTGTTGCTGTTGCTGTTGCTGGCCGTACTGCTGCGCCTTGTCGTCCATCGGAGCGTAACCCATGTCCGAAGGCTTCGGGGTTTTGTTTTTCTGTTTACGACCCATGCACACGCACAAAATACAAGCCAAGAGCGACAGCGCAGCAACGCCTCCCGCACCCATGAGGTATTTTTCCTTCACACAATAATTGTCGTAACAATAGTACCCATCCTGATTCAGGGCGCATGAAGCAGTGTAGTCTGCTGTGGGCAGTGAAAAGCCGACAAGATCAGTGTTGCCGAAGGTGGTTTTTAAAACCAACTCAACATCAAGGCCTGCCGATGCGGTTTCACCGGTCAGAGTATAATCTACGTAAAAGCCTTGACCCGCAACGGAAATACCCGTGTTGAGGCTGCCGGAGTCGTCATCAGTACCAGCAGTCACGGTGTCCTCGAAAGATCCAAGACCAGGAACAGAAAGATCAATTGTGACAGAAATATGCTTTGAATTACAAACGTTGTAGTCAAGTGTGAAAACGGCAGGATCAGTAATTGGTGTGTCAACTGTACAAATCATTTTTGCTCCTATCGGTTCGTCTTCACAAACGCAAAGCTTTGGTAAGTCTCCAACAAATTGAGCACAGACACCACCATCTTCGCCATTAGGGTTGGAGACGATTGATGAGTCCAACTGGAGTTGACCAGCGCCATCTTCTCCAAGCAACATTTTGAAGGGTTGAGAGGGAAACCAACGTTTTTATAAGAAAGTTATTATTGATCACTTGCAAATATCAATGCGATTCGTGGGAAAGACGAATAGCGAGCGGGCGAACAATTTTTTTTCCTTTCTTTCGTTTCTCGTTTCTTAAAACCCAGTAATGCATTTACCAACAACCAGTTAACAAACAATCAATAATCAAACCGGAAAAAGCCAATGTAGCTGCAGCTTAGTTAAACATTATTCCCCCACTCTTCCTGTACCTGTCAGCCCAGAAAATCAAAAGCCATCAAAACCGTCAATAAAATTGAAAGTGTCTCCATCTTCTCCGTCCGTCTCCTCTACGTTTTGATCTCCATGCCTTTCTTCGAACTCATCAAACCTTTTCAAAAACTGTTCATCCATCTGCATGTTGAACAAATCTTTGACCGCCTCAACCTCCGGCGCTTCCAAAACCCCGGACTTCATGCCCTCCCAGTCGAACCCGTCGAACCATCCGTGGCTCATGCTGTCCCTAACCCCGGTGCTCCCCAGCCGCTTATCAAAATCTGGGTTCATGAAGCTGTCCACGGCCTTCTTAGCCTCGTCACTCACACTCCCCAACAACTTCCCTGCGTCCCCTTCCTTGAACCCGGATATATTTTTAAAGACCTGGCGCCATGATAATTGAATTGAGCGTGGAATGGAATGGGTTAGAAATTATTGGTATTGCGACGTGTTGCTCGTTACGCTTTCCAATTCGCTCTGCAATCCACTCACCTCCTCCTCCCTATCGTTACCGTCCCCGAACGGGTTCTTTCCCGTAATCATTTCGCAGGTCAAAACTCCCAGCGCCCACGCGTCCACCGCGAAGTCGTAGCCCCCCCCGGTGATCATCTCCGGCGCCATGTAGCTCTGGTCTCCGCACATGGTGTACTGCCTGTTTCCTGTCATTTTTTTGGCGTACCTCAAGTCGCTTAGCATCGCGTAGCCAGTGCTGCTGATCATGATGGCCTGAGGGGACACCATTCGGATCATGTAACCCTCGTTCTCCATGTATTCTAAGGCCAGCAGCAAGCACCCGACGTAGAACTTAGCAACGGGCTCGTCCATCCCCCCCTTTCTTGCGCTGCTGTCAATCATATAGCACAGATCGGTGACAATTGGTGTCTTCAACACCATATACGCCGCGCTGGACGTCTGAAAAGTAGCGAGAAGGCACGGCAGGAAGGTTGACTGCTTCTGGAAGCTGGCCAGGATCGCCCTCTCGTTCTCCACCTCCTTCATCCCCCCCGAGCCGTGCTGCTTGTTCTCCTGTTTATTCATTATCTTGAGGCTGTAAACGTTAATTTGCCCGTTCTTGGAGTGGGTGAAGCTCCCAAACATCCCCCCCCACCCAGCTTGAACGTGCTTGACGCTGAACTGCGGCCTGTTCACCCCCCTCAGCTGCGTGATGTCCTTCTCGCTGTGCATGTTAACGTAGGTCGACGCCCTGCTGAGCTTGTGGGACTGCGCCGAGCGGAGCGCCGTTAGAATGGATAAATTCAAGTTAGTTTAGTGGCGCGTTCGCGTTCGCTTCGCGTACGCTTCGCTTCGCGTTCGCTTCGCGTACGCTTCGCGTTCGCTTCGCTCGCTCACCTTCTTGTCCTCCCTCCGCTTCTGGTCCGCGGCAATAATCGACTCCAGCGACCCCACCACCTCCTCAAAAGCCTTCCTGCTCGTAGCAAGGAGCTTGCAGTCAGTAACGCACGTAACGTTCGCCGCCCGCGCCTCATCGTACATCAGCGCCCTCTCCCCGAAATAGTCGTTCTTCTTCAGCGTCATCATTTCCGTCTCCTTGTGCCCGCCATGACTACCACTACCACTACCACCACTACTATCCTTATCAAAATCCCCACTATTCCCAGTGTCGTCAATCTTGGTAACGACGAGCTCCCCCTCTTCAACGATGAAAATCTGCTGCCCGCTCTCCCCCTGCTTAACGACGTGCTCCCCAGCCTTGAACTCCTCCTCAGCGAGCAGGTCGCACAGCCGCTGGAGCTGCGGTATGCTCAGCGTCTTGAGAATCTCCACCCTCTTCAGCACGCTAATCAGGTCAGTCGCAGTGTTCCTTTTCATCATGCACCCCCTAAACGCCGTCCTGTTGAGCGCCCAGAGCGCCCCGTCAACCTTGGCCGTCACGGTTGCCGCCCTCGGCTTCCCATACATCAAGCTCAGTTCCCCAAACGCCTCCCCGGCGTTGTCATAGCTCAGCACAACATTCATAATCCCGTCCTCATCCCTCACGCTAACGTCGTACCTCCCGCTCTCGACGATGTAGAACGACCCCTTGTCCCCCTTGTCCCCCTGGACGATGACGTTCTGCCCCGGGCTGACCGTGACCCGCTCCATGCACATCATCGCGTCCCTCTTCTGCTTGGGCGCCATGTGCTGGAACAGGAAGTTCGCCTTGATGAAGTTCTCAATCCTGGCAACCTCCTCCTCCGTCTTGGGAACGACGTGCTCCTCCAGCACGAAGGCGGCCGTGTCGGCGGCGTTCAGCGAGCTCCCCCTCTCGGCGATGATCCTCCGCTTGGCCTTGCTCATCGTCCGCCGGACTGGCCGCTGGAGGTGGCCGTCAACCCCCCCGCTCTCGACCAGGGCGGCCGTTTTGCTGAACCGGATGCTGCTCCCTCCTCCCGCCCCCTCCTTGTAGCTCGTGTCGTGCCGCTTGCTCCCGGGATTATCCCTCCTGGACGCCTGTGGTGAAACTGAAGCTGAAGCTGAAAGTGAAAGTGACTTGGGCTCGGGCTCGGGGGTCGGCATCTGATCGTGATCGTGATCATCAACATTTATCCCGCAATCCTTCGCCTTCTTGTAGTTGTCAATCCTGAGCATGATCATGGTAATGTCGTCCGTCCGAACCTCGTACTGCAGCCAGAGCCTGTAGCTCTCGGCCACCACTGCCCGGCACGCCTCGAGGGGGGCGTTGGGCCCCTCGAACTGCGAGACCATGTCCACGACGGACTGGGACGTCAGGAACTCCCACACCCCGTCGGAGGCGATTATCACAAAGGCCGTGTCCTCGTCGATCGACCGCTGGAGCTGCTCCGGCTCGGCGAAGACTCCGAGGCCTTCGGCGACGCCGTCGCCGATGCTGCGGGTGAACGCGCATCCCGGGCGATCGAGGGTAAACGCCCAGACCCTAGGTGGGTCGCTGTGGATGTTTGTTGTTTGTTGTTTGTTGTTTGTTGTTTGTTGTTTGTTGTTGTTGTTTGTTGTGGATGTTTGTTGTCGTTGTCGTTTTGTCGTTGTTGTTGTCGTTGTCGTTGTCGTTGTCGTTGTCGTTGTTTTGTTTGGTTGTCGTGTGGTATATATTGTATTGTTGTGTGTTAGTTATGGGTGCTCTCGTTGTAAGTTACCACCTTTTCCCGGTGCTGGACCCTCTTTCGCTTCTCCTCTCCTCTCCTCTCCTCTCCTCTCCTCTCCTCTCCTTCGCCCTCCCCCCCCAACTCGTCACGTAAACAAACCGTCAAGTCAAACCCACTCACCCGCTCTCATCAACCTCCTCCCCCAAATTCAACCCCCAGTTCTCATGAATAGGCTCCAACCCCTCAATCTGATCAATGGTCATAACCTTCGCCCCGCACAGCTTAACCCTCTCCCTCTCGTCCTTCCTAAACGGAGTCTGGTCAATGCTGAGGTGCTCGGCCTTCAGGGCCGCGCCCGTGCCGTGGTCCGCGGAGGACTTCTTCACCGCGACGACGGCCCTCGAGTCCCCTACGTTATTTATGTACATCTGGTCCTCCTTGATCATGAGACTGATCGCGGTCGTCCCGCTCAGCTCGCTGTCGAACGGCGCCCTGTGGCAGCTCTTGTTGGTCTCGACGAACGCCTCGTGGCTGATCTGGCTCATTTCCACGTCGCTCAGCTCGCTAAACTTCTTCTTCCCGAGCTTTCCCATCTGGGCGACGAGCTCCAGGGGGAGCTCGTCCTTGGAGAAGTGGGAGACGTGGTCCCCGGCGCCGCCGTGGCCGTCAAAGACGCCCCAGAGGCCGAGGTTTGGCTCGTTGTTGTAGTTTGCGTGGGAGCAGTAGGCGTCTGTGTTGGGGTGGGGGTGGGGTGGGAAAAAGTGGGAAGAGCGCGAGGGAGAACGTGCGTTAGTGACAGAATCCAGCCAAGAAGCAACCAAATACAAGAGAAATCAGCAACATCATCACCAACCCCCACCCCCAAGTTATTTCTCACCTTGGTTTGCCTTTGTGAGAGCTGCAGACCACCACATTAATAACGAATAAATTAAGAATGCAAAGCACATCATCACATAGCGTCAGCAATGTTAGTACAAAAATCGCTTCAACTCCAACAAACATAAAATAACTAGTAATTCCAATCCCCACTCACCATGCGGATAGTAACCCCGCTGGGTCAGGTACGCGTAGCTAATATCATACGTAACCCCCCCCTCCGCCTGAACCCCTTTCATAATCTCTGTGTGCTCAGAGCACTCAATCCTGGATTTAATGTCGGCCTCTGTGAGCGGGGAGGGACGAGCGGAGTATCGCCTGTCCTCCTCTACATTGGAGGCCTTGTCGGTGCTGACCTTCGATTCGGCGCACCCCATTTATACCTATTGGGATAAATTGTGTTTCGGGGTTTTACTTCAATTTACTTGCAAAAAAAAAATGCGTTTTTCGCTTTTTCCAACTTTGAAACCTTTTTGAGAAAAGTCTTTATATTCATGACAACACAACTCCAACCAGACTCGGGAGAGGGAGGTAGACAGGAACTGTTCCAAAACAGTAATAACTACTGGGACGACAGATATACTAAAGATCGTGAACCGCTGGATTGGCTTCAGACCTACAATTCGCTGCGAGAGATCTTCCACCGGTACCTTCGTCCTTCTGATAGAATGCTCAATGTTGGAGTTGGTAATTCTCCGCTGTCCACCGACATGCGAAGGGACGGCTTCATTGATATCTTCAACATAGACATTTCAGCCGTCGTTATTGAGCAGATGCTGAATGGGTGAGTTAATTGTTCGATGAAGTGAAGAGAAGTGAAGTGAGTGAAGTGCAAAGCAAAGCTAACCACCCAACAACACAAATCAATTCAAATCAAATTTGCAGAACCGAGACCGAACCGGGCTCAAACCTTGTCTGGCAAGTTATGGACTGCAGGTCGCTGGAATTCGACGACGAGAGTTTCGATGCGGTGATTGACAAGGGTTGCTACGACACGCTGCTAACGTCGGAAGAGAGCACGAGCTCAATCCAGAAGTACCTGGCGCATGTTGCAAGGGTGCTCAAACCCGAGGGGAAGTTCATGTGCATTTCTGTGTGGCATCCGGACGAGCTATTGGAGATGTTGAGCAACCAGGATTACTCATGGAAGGTTGAGTACGAGTTTTTGACCAAGCCAATTATTGGAGGGGTCGAGGAGAAGATGGATCCCGACAATAACCCAACCAGCGTGCATTATCTATATGTCTGCACCATGGGCTCTGACGACGAATAGTGACGAACAAACGTGATGGTGAGTAGGTAGGAGAGAAATAGGATTTGAGTTGCAAAGTAGACCGCGCAATTTTAACCTCTGTTTAAATTTAAGGTAGTATCTCATCAACCTCGTCATAAAACGATCCTCCGCTCTCGTAATCTTCCTCATAATCGTCGTCGTAACTCTCTTCTGTTTTTTCACTGACGTTAGTTTTTGACGACGGAGATTGAGCTTCTGCCTCTTTCACCACCTGCACCTCCACCTCCACCTTCGCCGCCTCCTCCCCCTCCGCCCTAGCCTCCACTTCCACTTCCGCCTCCGCCTCTTTCACAGCCTTCCCCTGCTTCTCCTCCTCTGCCACCTTTCCCAATTTATCGTTCAGCTCCTCCATTTTCACATTATTGTCCAAACTTGTACTCTCGCTGATTGCAGCATCCTTGGCCTTCTCCACCCCACCCCCAGAGCCAGCCACCGCAGCTAGCTGCTGCGCATTGAAGCTCATGCTCATTGAATTGCTCGTGAGCTCCAGCGAACTTTCCAAGCTCTCGCACGGAGAAGGAATGGGAGAACTTGGCAGTTTGGGTTTACCAAAAGGATCATTCTTTGTTATGGGCGAAAGCGAAGCTTTCGGGGAGATTCCTCCCAATTTATGGAGTTTTGTCTTGCCCTTCTTGCTGCTGCTGCTGCTGGAGGGTGACGTCTTCCCAAACAACGACGACGGAGAAAGCGAACTCAAGAGAGAATTCTTTTTGCCCGACGTGGGCTCTGTTGGGCTCTTGGTGCGGATTTGTTTTTGAGGAGAAGGGGAAGCGAAGGAATCGGATCCGCCGGTGGAAGAAAGCGGGGACGCGTCCTTTTTCGTTGGAGTGGCCACCGATAGTGGTGTGGACGCTTCGAGATCGACACTGTCGTCACTTATGTCGAGGCGAATGTTTCTGTTTCGTTTTGTGGAGCTAGTACTATTGCTATTGCAATTATTGCTATTACTGTTGCTGCTGTTGTTGATGCTATTATTGAAAGTTTGTGATGGTGCTGGCGCCTTTGTTCCAATAACTGGGGGAGGTGAGGGTGGAACTTCTGCTTCTGCTTCTGATTTTGGTTGGTTTTCGTTGCTGTTGCTGTTGCTGTTGCTGCTGCAATTGCTTTTCTCATTTGTCCCGGAAATAGACGTAGTGGTGTTGGTGTTGGTATCAGCAGTGCTCGAAACATTCGCAAGCATTAGCTCCAAAGCAGAGCAATCCTTATTGCTCGTTACGTCATAACCCACAAACTTGCTAACTGACTCCATTGAAAGAGAAGAATTGTCTTTTGCGATGCCACACTCAGCGGCGAGCACGCACGCCGTGTTGTTGAAATTGAACTTTCTAAAAAATTCCATTACAACAGCCAGAGAAGTTTTTGACAAGTTTGACTCGAGGATCTCATTCGGTTGATATTTTGCTGTGCCTTTCGATGAACCATCTTCCTCCTCTATAGCCTCAAAAACAGCCGCGCGAAGCTTGGCTCGGATAGAAAGAAGCACACCTACAGCAATAACATTTTGAGTGGTTAGTGGTCTTCTTTTATGAGAGGTTCGCTCTGTATCTTGATATGTTTTTGTTTTGATCGGGAATTAACCGGAAAACAACTCACCCTTATGGCTGAGATTTTTCAGTACCGCACTCTTAAGAAACTGGTCTTCCATTTGATTGTAATTGTTAAGTCGCTAGGTGTGAATTACTTTTGTATTTTTTATTTGAATTTAATTTTCAAGCCGCTCACACGAAACCCAACTTATAATTTTTCAGCAACTCAACTCGGTAAGTATAATAAACCCATACACCTGGCCAGCCACATGCTCATGTCCAAAGTCATGCCTCAATTCAGCCCCCCACCAGCCTCGAAGCTCGTTCGCCTCTTCAAAATTTTAACTTGCATTTTTCGTATCAATCATCCTCTCTAACCCCACCCTCCCCTCCATCACAGGAACTCAATCCTATTCCTTGTTTGAGCTCAGATCACAAGACCAGATCTCAGAGCAGCTACCTACCCCAGAACTTAAACCTAAACCTAAACTAGACCCCCCGACTTACAACTCCAACCCCCCCCTCCCAAACAAAATGGCCCTCACACCGAGGCATAAATTCGTGGTGAGCCGTATCGAAGAATGCTTCGAGGGCTTGGACAACCAGCGAGTGCAAACCTTCATTAGAAAGAACGAGAACATTGCCCGTTTGAATTCTCTCTTCAATGGCGAGGGATGCAACAAGATTTTTGTCCACTTCCAGTCCAAATCGAATGCCGGCGATGCTCCAACTGAGTTCAACCAGCACCCAACCACCTCCGAGCCGGATTTGTTCTTCAGCAACGGTGATGCCAACTACATGAATAGCAAGTGCTGCTACTTCCTGAGAAGTGGAGGCGCCAAGCCGATCTCCGTTGAAGTGGGAAATGACAAGTCTCTTCTCTATGGAGAGGTCAGCGATTCTCCTCTTCAGACAATTGAGGCCCTCCTTTCAGGATCTTTCGACGGACTATTTGCCCAGTCCGCCGAGTGGGGAAAGGTGAGTTGCGCAGAAAACCGATGATACAAAAATAAAAATTTACCAATTTTCCAAAAATTGCACAACTAACCAAACCACATATCATCTCACTTCACCCCACCTCACCCCACCCCACCCCACCCCACCCCACCCCACCCCACCCCACCCCACCCCACCCCACCCCACCCCACCCCACCCCACCCCACCCCACCTCACCTCACCTCACCCCACCAACTCCCTTTTCACAGGTCGACTCGGAACAGAAAGGAGACTTCTCCGTCGAGATGAACCACTTCTCAAACAACCTTTCCGAAGCCCTCAAGTCCCTCTCCGGAGGACTTGAGCTCAAGCGCCCCGACGGCGAGAAGGTCAAGGGTTACGAGTCTCTCGACACCCGCAACTTCCAGCAGCGCATCAACCAGATGCCCGACCTAATTCCTCACTTTGAGGAGCTCCTCGAGGAGTGGTGCAACAAGATTGAGGCCTACCTCGATGCCCCCGAGTCCTCGTCCAACGACGAGGGACCCAAGGGAGAGCTCGACTACTGGCGCAACCGTATGCAGCGGCTCACGTCGATCACCGAGCAGCTCAAGCGCAAGGACTGCAAGTCGGTCATCGGCCTGCTCTCCACCCTCACCAAGGGCTCTGCTGATCCCTCGAAGCAGAAAATCGTTTCCCTCCTGCGCCGCTGGAAGCAGATCGACGTCAACATCACCGAGGCTGCCAACGAGGCCAAGGACAACGTCAAGTATCTCTTCACCCTGGAGCGCTTCATCGAGCCCCTTTACACCGGAACGGCGTCCTCTATCATCGACACCCTCCCTGCCCTGATGAATTCGATCAAGATGATCCACACCATTGCTCGTTACTACAACACCACCGAGCGTATGACCAACCTTTTCTCGAAGATCACCGACCAGATGATCTCCAACTGCAAGCAGTGCATCATGTCCGGCAAGGACAAGGATTCGCTCTGGGAGAAGGACCCCCAGGAGCTCGTTCGCCAGCTCGAAGCTTGCCTCAAGCTCAACGAGGCCTACCAGGAACAGGTGAAATTCACTCATTCTCGCACAGCTCGCCACTACTAAACTAAACTAACCATAACCATAACATAACCATATCATGCGCACAATCAATCAATCACAGTACAAACTCACCAAGAGGAAGCTCCAGTCGATGCCCAAGGGAAAGCAGTTCGACTTCTACGAGATGCAAATCTTTGGAAAATTCGACCTCTTTTGCCGCCGAATCATCAAGCTCATTGACATGTTCTCCACCATTGACCAGTTCACCTCCCTGTCCAAGAACAAGCTAGAGGGCATGGAGTCGCTCATCGACCAGTTCCTCCAGATCAAGTCGGAGTTCCGCCGCAAGGAGCACGACCTCCTCGACTACCACAACAACAAGTTCGACCGCGACTACGTTGAGTTCAACGTTCGCATCTCCGACCTGGAGGGATCCCTCCAGCAGTTCATCAACCAGTCGTTCGAGAACATCACCTCCATTGAGCACTCGCTCAACCTCCTCCACAAGTTCCAGAACATTCTTCAGCGCGAGTCGCTCAAGTCCGACCTTGACTCCAAGCTCAACATCATCTTCCAAAACTACGGCCAGGAGCTCGAGCAGGTCCAGCAGCTCTACGAGAAGCAGAAACACGAGCCTCCCATCCCCCGTAACTTGCCCCCCGTTGCGGGCAACATCACCTGGTCCCGCCACCTTCTCAAGCGCATCGAGGAGCCCATGAAGCAGTTCGAGTCGAACCAGAACGTTCTCGCCGGGAAGGATGCGAAGCGGATCATCAAGATGTACAACAAGGTTGCCCGCACCCTCGTCGCCTTCGAGTACCTGTGGTACCAGGCGTGGGTGCAGTCCATCGACCAGGCCAAGACCGGCCTCCAGGCGACGCTGATCATCCGGCACCCGGACGACAACAAGCTCTACGTGAACTTTGACCACGAGATTTTGCAGCTCATCCGCGAGGCCAAGTGCCTCGACCGCATGGGCATCGAGATCCCCGAGAGCGCCAAGATCGCCCTCTTCCAAGAGGAGAAGTTCAAAACCTTCTACAACGAGCTGCACTGGGCTCTCACCGAGTACGACCGCGTCGTCACCGAGGTCATTCCCGTCACGGCAATGGTCCTTCGCCCTCACTTCAACGACATGGAGTACAAGCTCCGGCCGGGCATGATCACCCTCACGTGGACGTCCATGAACATCGACCAGTACATCTCCCACGTGCACACCGGCCTCAAGAAGCTCGAGGAGCTGGTGAGCAACATCAACGACATCATCGAGAACAGGATCGAGAAGAACTTGAAGATCGTCTCCAAGACGCTCCTCGTGGACCTGCCCGACCACCGGAGTGGCGAGAAGGACAAGACCTTCACCGTTCTGGAGTTCGTGGACCTGCAGCAGGGCCACATCAAGATCCAGTCCAAGCTCCTCCAGGGCAAGAACACCGAGATCGAGCACGCCGTGGAGGACCTCATTAAGAAGATCAGCTCCTACGTTCTTGACACCCACGTGGAGAACGTCTCCAACGACGAGGTTGGCAAGCTGCGCAAGCACTACAACCACTTCATGTACCAGGCCCTCCTCCACTGCGGAAAGAACTCGATGAATTCGCTCAAGAAGCGAATTGGGAGCCGCGTGGGGACCAACTTTCTGTACATAACGAAGCCCTTCTTCGAGGTGGACGTGCAGCTCATGCCCCCCCGCGTCTCCCTCTCTCCCTCGCTGGACGAGATCCAGGAGTGCATCAACCAGTCCGCCCAGGCCATCCTGTCTTGCTTCAAGACGGTGGTGGACTGGGGCTACTTCGACCTGCCCGAGGACCAGCGCGCCATGCACACCTTCTTCGAGAAGATCACAAAGGACATTGAGATTGTCCGCGTGGCCTTGCTGCTGACCGGCTGCATCCAAGGAATCCGCAACACGGTTGCCGACTACCTTGGCTCCTTCGCCAAGTACGACTGGCTGTGGAAGACCGACAAGGACCACGCCTACAAGGAGTTCGTCCTCACCCTGCCCTCGCTGGACGATTACGAGGGCCAGCTCCGCAAGTTCGGGGAGGTTGAGTCCGAGGTGCACAGGGTCAGCTCCTGCCACTTCATCGGCGCGCTGTCCCTCAACACCATGAACCTCAAGTCCCAGCTCGAGCACGAGTGCGAGCAGTGGAAGGTTCAGTACAGCGACAACCTCCACCTCGAGGCGAAGCAGGAGGTGAGTTATAGTGAGCGAAGCGAGCGAGCCTTGAAGAGGAACAAAAACGAGAGTACGAGCCACTAAACTAAACTAAACTAACCCAATCCAATCCAATTCAATTCAATTCAATTCAATTGCAGCTCGAGAAACTCACCGAGTACGTCCGAATGACCACCGCCAAGCTGCAGCGCAAGGTGGGGGATTTGGACTCGCTCCGCTTCATGATGAACTTGCTCAAGGAGGTTCGCGCCAAGGAGTCGACTATCGACATGGAGATCATCCCCATGATGGACATGTACCAGATGCTCGAGTACTACCTCCCCACCGGCTTCATGCAGAAGGAGGAGATCGACAAGAAGACCGTTCTCAGGGCCAACTGGAAGAAGCTGGTCAACAAAGCCTTGGAGCGCACCGACGAGCTCTCCAAGACTCAGATCGGCTTCAAGAGGGGCTTGATTCGCGACATCAACACCTTCAAGGTGGACGTCGTTGCGTTCCGCCAAGACTTTGTCAAGAACGGCCCCATGGTGCAGGGCATCCCCCCCATGGACGCCGTCGACAAGCTGTCGAGGTTCAAGGAGGAGCTCAAGATTCGCGAGCGCAAGCTCGACTTGTACTGCGGCGGGGAGGAGCTGTTCGCCCTGCCCAAGTCCGAGTACCCTGACCTGGCCAAGAACCAGAAGGAGATCAAGCTCGCCAGCAACCTCTTCGACCTGTACGTTGACGTCATCAACACCATCAACGACTGGAAGCTAATGCCGTGGATGGAGGTTTCCAACAACATGGAAGAAATGACCGAGAAGATGGAAGCGTTCGCCTCCAAGTGCAAGAAGCTCCCGGGGCGCCTGCGCGAGTACAACTCGTACACCAAGCTCAAACAGGAGATTGAGGACTTCCAGACGATTCTCCCGCTGCTGCAGGAGCTCTCCAAGCCCTCGATCATGGCTCGCCACTGGGAGGAAGTTAGCGAGATCTGCGAGACGCAGTTCGACGTCATCAACAACCCTGAGTTCAAGCTCCAGTCTCTGATCGAGTCGAAGCTCGTCGAGATGCAGGAGGAGGTCGAGGAGGTCACCGACGGAGCCGACAAGCAGCTCAAGATCGAGAGGGGGCTGGAGGAAATCCGCGACAAGTGGGCCAACCAGGAGTTCGAGTTCCAGGAGTGGAAGGGCAGGGGCGTCAACACGCTCATGCGCACCCCAATCGTCATGGAGGAGCTCGACGAGTCGCAGATGAACTTGCAGACAATGCTCACCATGCGCCACGTCACCCCCTTCAGGGAGGACGCCCAGATGCAGCTCGGAAGCCTGTCCGAGACCTCGGACACCTTGGAGAGGTGGGTCAAGGTGCAGCTCATGTGGTGCGCCCTGGAGAGCGTGTTCACCGGTGGTGACATTGCCAAGCAGATGCCCATGGAGGCCAAGAAGTTCGCCAAGGTCGACAAGGACTGGACGAAGATCATGCAGAAGGCGAGCGAGACTCGCAACATCATAGACTGCTGTGCCAACGAGCTGTTGCGCAACAGCCTCCCCACCATGCACTCCGAGCTGGAGAAGTGCCAAAAATCCCTCGAGGGATACCTGGAGCAGAAGCAGAACGCCTTCCCGCGGTTCTACTTCGTGAGTAACGCCAAGTTGCTCATCATCCTGTCCCAGGGAAGCGACCCGCTTGCCATGAACGACTACTACGAGAACGTCACCGACGCAGTCCAGTACGTCGAGCACGACAAGAAGGACAGGACGATCATCTACAAGATCCACGGTAGCGGAGGAGATGGCCACGAGGTCATTCCGTTCCACACCCCCGTCAAGGCGGTTGGAAACATCGAGGACTGGCTCATGGCTCTGCTAAACAACATGATGTTCACCCTGAAGGAGAACGCTAGGGCTTGCGCCCAGGGCGTTGCCGACATGGGATCGGACATTTCCATGCTGCGCCCCCTCGTGGACAGACACATTGCCCAGTTCGCGCTGCTTGCGGTGCAGTTTGCCTGGACCGTTGAGACCCAGTCGGCCCTGGAAACTTGCAAAACCAAGAAGAACGTCATGAAGGAGAACTGCGCTCGCCAGATTCTGGTTTTGAGCGAGATGAGTTCGTGGTGCTTGCAGGACCTTGGCACCAAGGTGAACCGCAAGAAGATCGAGACGCTGGTGACCGTTCACGTCCACCAGCGCGACATTGCCGAGACGCTAATGAAGCTAGTGCGAAGCAAGAAGGTCACCGACGCCAACGATTTCGACTGGCTCAGCCAAGCCAGGTTCTACTGGAGGCCCAACGCTGCGGACGACGTTTCCGCCGACGGAGCCACCGTCGTTGCCATCACGGATGTCGACTTCAACTACCAGTACGAGTACTTGGGCGCGAAGGAGCGCCTGGTCATCACCCCTCTGACGGACAAGTGCTACATCACCCTGGCACAGGCCTTGGGCATGTACTTCGGAGGTGCCCCAGCTGGACCTGCCGGAACCGGAAAGACCGAGACCACCAAGGACATGGGGAACACGCTTGGCTTGTTCGTCGTCGTGACGAACTGTACCGACCAGATGAGGTACACCGACTGCGCCAAGATCTTCAAGGGGCTGTGCCAGGGCGCGCTCTGGGGCTGCTTCGACGAGTTCAACCGCATCACCCTTCCCGTTCTTTCCGTGGTTGCCCAGCAGGTACTGGCGATCCAGAACGCCAAGAAGCAGGGCGTCCAGTACTTCCAGTTCCCCGGAGACCCGCAGAACGTGCTCCTGAAGCCCGTCTGCGCCTTCTTCATCACCATGAACCCCGGTTACGCCGGTCGCCAGGAGCTGCCTGAAAATTTGAAGGCGCTGTTCCGAGGCGTTGCAATGATGACTCCCGACTTCCAGATCATCAAGAAGGTCAAGATGTGCGCGGTCGGCTACACCGACTTCGACATTCTTTCTGCCAAGTTCTTCTGCCTGTACGACACGTGCAAGGAGCAGCTGAGTAACCAGAGGCACTACGATTGGGGATTGAGGAACATCCTCAGTGTGCTACGAACGATGGGAGCGACCAAGCGCGAGAACGTCACGCTGCCCGAAGCGTTTTTAGTTTACCGTACTGTTCGCGACATGAACTTGAGCAAGCTCGTTGCTCAGGATGTGCCGCTATTCCTGAGTCTGCTCGCCGATCTCTTCCCCGGCATGGCTCCGCCCCCCAAGGGAGAGTACCCCGCCGAGGAGGCCATTATGAAAAAGGTCGTCGAGAACTACGGCTTGATTTACCACGAGAGCTGGGTGCTCAAGGTCATTCAATTGTTCGAGACGACTAGGGTCAGGCACGGAATCATGCTCTGCGGGCCGAGTGGAGGAGGAAAGAGCGCCATCTACAAGGTTTTGCAGGACACGCTGCAGGAGAAGGACGGCAAGACTTACAAGAACGCCAGGTTCAACCCCAAGTCCATCCGCGCCCAGGAAATGTACGGAGAGACGGACCCCATTTCTGGGGAGTGGATCACCGGTGTTTTCTCCGCCATGTGGGCCAAGTACAACTCCCGCGCCAACAACTTCAACACGTGGATCATCGCCGATGGACCCGTCGATGCTATTTGGATCGAGGACTTGAACACCGTTTTAGACGACAACAAGATTCTCACGTTGGCTAATGGTGACCGCATGCCCATGACCGACAACGTCAAGATTATGTTCGAGGTCGAGACGCTCGTCAACGCCAGTCCTGCGACGGTCAGTCGCGCTGGAATTATTTACGTGAGTGACACCGATCTGGACTGGGCGCCGGTTGCCGAGAGCTGGATCATCGCTCGCCCGGACGAGAACAGGAAGGACATCCTGAGGGGCTTCTTGAAGAAGTGGATGGGAGAGAACACCCCCACCGACCCTGGACACTGCTACGACTTCTTGAACAGGAACACGAGCGAGGTCATGAAGGAGGGCAGGGTTGGAAGGATTTCTAGCTTGCTGCAGCTGTTCCAGAGCCTGACCGAAGGCTCGAGCGGAGCTACCGTCGGAGCCAACGACTTGAGCAGTGATATGGAGAAGTTCTTCGTGTACAGTCTGTGCTGGAGTGTCGGCGGGCTGCTCGAGGCCGAGGACAGGCTGAAGTTTGACCAGTGGTTGCGCGACAACGACTCGAGTAACATCATGCCCGAGGTCGAGGAGGGCGAGACCATCTACGAGTACTTCGTCAACGCCAAGACCTGCCAGTGGGAGAAGTGGGTGCCCGAGAAGTGGATCTACCCCACCGGAAACAAGCTCGACTTCAGCAACTTGCTCGTCCCGACCATGGACAGTACGAGGGCGTTGTTCGTTCTCCAGACCATTCACAAGGTCAAGGGAGCGGTGCTCATCTGCGGAGCGGAAGGAACGGCCAAGACGTCCGTGAACCTAATGTTCTTGGGCGGCTGCGACCCCAACAAGACCTTGACCAAGAGGATCAACTTTTCGAGTGCCACATCGCCGGGCATGGCCCAGTACAGCATCGAGGCCGAGCTGGACAAGCGCGGAGGCAAGAACTTCGGACCTCCCAACGGGAAGAAGATGACCATCTTCTTCGACGATGTGAGCATGCCCGAGGTCAACGCCTGGGGTGACCAGACCACTTTGGAGCTGGTGCGGTTGACAATCGAGTACGGCGGATTCTGCTTCTTGGACAAGGACAAGCGCGGAGACTTCAAGACCTGCGAGGACTTGCAGTACTTGGCTGCCATGCAACACCCCGGAGGAGGAAAGAACGACATCCCCAACAGGCTGAAGAGGAACTTTTTCATTTTCAACTTGGTGCTGCCGAGCATTACCAGTATCAACGACATTTACGGTCAGATGCTCGCCGGCAGGTTCCAGAAGAGCGAGTTCGACGGTGCCACGATGGACAGCGTGAGTCAGCTGACCGCCGCGACGATTAAGCTGTGGAAGGGCATGAAGGGGAAGATGCTCCCCACCCCCGCCAAATTCCACTACGTTTTCAACATGCGCGATTTGAGCCGCGTGTTCCAGGGTATCTTGTTGACTCCCAAGGACACCATCTTGACCGGCGGGTTGAGGAAGCAGGAGGGCAAGCTGCCGGGCTTCAGCCCGCAGGCCGCCATCGTTGGTTTGTGGAAGCACGAGTGTGATCGTGTGTTTAGCGATAAGCTGACAAACAACAAGGACAAGGTCAGCTACGAGAAGATGGTTGCCGACATTGGCAAGGACTGCTTCGGAGAGGACTTGTACGGGAGTGCATGCAAGGAGCCCAAGTTCTTCGTGAGCTTCCTGAGGGACGACGTGTACGACGAGGACGGGGTGTTGCAGGAGGAGGCACCCAAGGTGTACGAGGACGGAGGAAGCCTTGCCATGATCAAGGAGAGGGTCGACGACTTCTTGGAGAAGTACAATTTGGAGTACCCGAGCAAGAAGATGGAGCTCGTGCTGTTCGAAGACGCGCTGAAGCACATGCTGAGGATCAACAGGTACATTGAAATGCCGCGCGGAAGTGGTTTGTTGGTTGGAGTTGGTGGAAGCGGAAAGCAGAGCTTGACGAGGCTTGCTAGTTTCATCAGCAGGGCCACCTGCTTCCAGATCACCTTGACGAAGCAGTACAACCAGAACGCGCTACTTGAGGACATTAGGACTCTGTACAAGAGTGCTGGTCACAAGAAGCAGCCCACTACGTTTTTGTTCACCGAGAGTGAGATCAAGGACGAAGTGTTTTTGGAGACAATCAACAGCGTGCTGATGACCGGCGAGGTTCCCGGGTTGTTTGCCAAGGACGAGATGATGGCCATGACCGCCGATTTGCGCACCTCGTTTTTGGCTGACAGGCCGGAGAAGGAGGAGAGCGCCGATAACCTGAAGGAGTATTTCACCGACACGGTGAGGGACAACTTGCACATTATGCTGTGCATGAGTCCGCTGAATCCGAAATTCCCCATTCGGGCGAGGAAGTTCCCCGGGCTCGTGAGCAGTCCGACCGTCGACTGGTTCTTGAGCTGGCCCGAGGAGGCCTTGGTGAGCGTGAGCAAGGGCTTCATCGCCGACTACCCCTTGGACTGCACGCCCGAGACGAAGCAGAACTTGATGATTCACATGGGAATGGTTCACAACATGGTCGTGGAAGTGTGCGACGAGTACTTCGAGAGCATGAGGAGGCAAGTGTACCAAACGCCGAAGAGTTACTTGAGCTTCATTGACGCGTACAAGACTATGTACGGGACCAAGTTGGCGGAGCTGAACAAGAAGGAGAGCAACATTACGCTGGGCTTGAGCAAGCTGAACAAGGGAGCAACGGATGTGGCGAGCATGCAGGAGATCGTGGCGACGGAGATGGTCAAGGTCGAGCAGAAAACCGCCGAGGTGAAGAGCATGCTTGGGAGCTTGGAGGTTAGCAGTGCCAGCGCCAAGAAGGAGAGCGACTTGGTTAGCATCATCAAGACGAAGTGCGAGGCCGATGCCACGAGGATTGCCGCGGAGAAGTCCACGTGCATGGCGGATTTGGCCAAGGCTCAACCGCTGGTCGACCAGGCTAATGCGGCTATTGACAGTATTAAGCCGGCGCACGTGAACGAGGTGAAGAAGATGGGATCGCCCGGAGACATCATCAAGATCATCTTCGACTGCGTTCTGATTCTGTTCCAGAAGGGGATTGGGAAGGTGGCGCCGGCGAAGTTGACCATGGCGAAGCAGGAGGTGAACTTCTTGGAGCCGAGCTTCAAGCCCCAGGCGTCTGCGATGCTCGCGGACGCGACGTTTTTGGACCAGTTGAAGGAGTTCGGAGCGACTGGAAAGGACCAGATGAACGACGAAACGATTGAGCTGATTACGGCTTACATTGACTTGGAGCAGTTCGTGCCAAAGATTGCGAAAAACGCGAGCAGTGCCGCCGAGGGACTTTGCATTTTCGTCATTGCCATGAAGGACTACCACTTCGCTAGTAAGATCGTGAAGCCCAAGCTGGAGGCGCTGAGCATTGCCGAGGCGCAGATGGCGGCGGCCAACAAGGCGCTGGGCGAGGCCGAGGTGAAGTTGGGAGCGTGCCAGGCGACCCTGCAGAGCTTGCAGGACGCTTTTGATATAGCGATGGGCCAAAAGAAGCAGGCCGAGGATACGGCGAATGATTTGAAGAGGAAGGCGACGCAGGCGAGTAATCTGATTTCTGGGTTGGCCGGAGAGAAGATTCGATGGACCGAAGACGCCGCCCAATTTACAAACCAGAAGAAGCGACTGATCGGAGATTGCGCGATCGGGTGCGCGTTCGTGAGCTACTGCGGACCTTTCAACCAGCAGTTCAGGGACTACTTGATAAACGAGAAGTTTACGAATGATTGCGAGAAGAGGAACGTGCCGGTCACGAGGAACTTGGACGTGATTGAGTTTTTGGTGGATATTGGAACGATTGGGGACTGGAACATGGAGGGTCTGCCGACGGATCCGCTAAGTAAACAGAACGGAATCATGGTTACAAAGAGCACGAGGTACCCGCTGCTGATCGACCCCCAGGGCCAGGCGCTGACCTGGATCAGGAACAGGGAGGCCGAGAATTTGCCCACGTTCCACGGCTCGAATTTGGTGGCGCTGAGCGACAACAAGCTAAAAGACAGGCTGGAGTTCTGCATGAGCGACGGAAAGAGCTTGATCATTATTGGGGTTGAAGACGAGATCGACCCGATGATGGACCCCATCATGGAGAAGCAGTTCATCTACAAGGGAAAGAAGATGTTCATCAACATTAGCGACAAGATCATGGACTTCGACCCGAAGTTCCAGCTGTATTTTATTACGCGGTTGCCGAACCCGAACTTCTCGCCCGAGTTGCAGGCGAAAACGACGCTGATTGACTTCACCGTGACGCAGAAGGGCTTGGAGGAGCAGCTGCTGGGCAAGGTGATTGGCAAGGAGCAGAAGGCGCTCGAGGAGCAGCTGAACCAGGTGCTGCAGGAGGTCAATACGAATACCAAGGCGCTGCTGCAGTTGGATGCCATGCTGTTGGAAAGGCTGAGCAGCAACGACGGAGACTTGTTGGAGGACCAGGAGCTGGTTGGGGTGCTGACGAATACCAAGACCAAGGCCGCGGAAGTGAACTTGAAGCTGATTGCTGCGGACGAGACGAAGCTGAGCATCGGAGAGAAGAGAGAGCAGTTCAGGCCGGCAGCCACGAGGGGAAGTGTGCTGTACTTTGCGATAGTTGAGCTGAGCATGGTGAACGTCATGTACCAGACAAGTCTGGCCCAGTTTTTAGAGCTGTTCATGAGCAGCATGGACCACGCTGAGAAGGCGGCGCTGGCGAGCAAGAGGGTGGCGAACATTATCGAGACCATGACTTACATCACGTACAGGTACATCAACAAGGGTTTGTACGAGGCTGACAAGCTGACGTTTATCCTGTTGGTGACAATGAAGATTTTGGTCACCGGAGGGATGCTGAAGAGCGGCGACGTTACGCTGTTTTTGAGGGGTGGTGCAGCGCTCGACATCAACAGTGTCAGGAGGAAACCGTTCACGTGGATCAGCAACCCGGTTTGGCTGAACGTCATCGAGCTGAGCCAGAGCAACAAGTTCTTCAGCAACTTGGCGACGGACATGATCGGGAACGAGGCAATGTGGAAGAGGTGGTACGAGGACAACGAGCCCGAGCAGATGGCCATTCCGGACTACGAGCAGAGGATCGCCGAGCAGGCCGATGTTGGACCATTTTTGAAGCTTTTGTTGGTGAGGAGCTTGAGGGTGGACAGGTGCATCCTGACGTGCAAGGAGTTCTTGAGGAACACGAAGGAGATGGGCCCGGTTTACGTCGAGCCGGTCACGGATACGATCGAGATGATCTACGACAGCATGACGCCGCAGGTGCCGGTTATCTTTTTGTTGAGCAGGGGAGCCGATCCAACTGAGAGTGTTGAGACCTTGTGCAGGAAGAAGAAGTTCCCGTCCCCGGCGGTGATTTCGTTGGGCGAGGGACAGGAGCCGGTGGCCCTGAAGGCTATCAACAGCGGGGTTGTGAACGGAAACTGGGTGCTGCTGCAGAATTGCGAACTGGGTTTGGGGTTGATGAACGAGATGGAGGACATCATCAACAAGCTGAAAGACAGTATGGATCCTGGATTCAGATTGTTCATCACAGCGCTCCCCCACCCCGGGTTCCCCATGGGGTTGTTGCAGATGTGCACGAAGGTGACCAACGAGCCTCCGGCCGGGTTGAAGGCCGGATTGCTGAGGAGCTACACGCCGGGCGTGATGGTCGACCAGGACAAGATCGAGAGGGTGGAAACCGCCCAGTGGAGGCAGCTGCTGTTCGCGCTGTGCTTCTTGCACAGCGTGGTGCAGGAGAGGAGGAAGTTCGGACCGCTTGGTTGGGGTATTCCTTACTCGTTCAGCGACGGTGATCTGACGGCGTGCATCCTGTTCTTGGAGAAGCACTTGTACAACGGACCGATCAGCTGGAGCACCTTCCAGTACATGGTGGCCGCGGTGCAGTACGGAGGAAAGATCACCGACTCGTTGGACGTGAGGCTGTTCAGGATCTACACGGAGGAGTGGCTCACGCCCAAGACGTGCGAGGAGTCGTACAGCTACAACCCGGCGCAGCCAATCTTCAAAATCCCGGGTGATTTTAAGTACGTGATTCCGAGCGACATGGAGCACGACAAGTACAGGAAGTACTGCGAGGGGCTGCCCGAGATTGACTCGCCGGAGATTTTCGGCTTGCATCCCAACGCCGATCTGACTTTCAGGGTTAAGGAGGTGACGGCGCTGTTCGGAACGCTGAGCGCGACCCAGCCGAAGAGTGGAGGCGGGGACGGGGGGGTTAGCAGGGAGGACGTCGTGTACGAGAAGAGCACGCAGCTGCAGGAGAAGATGCCCGAGGACTACAACGAGGACGACTACAAGGTGAAGATCCAGAAGTTGGGCGGCATGGCCATTCCGATGAACATCTTCCTGTTCCAGGAGATCCAGAGGTTGCAGAACGTCATTGCGAAGGTCAGGTTTATTTTGGCGCAGCTGCAGCTGGCTATCAAGGGAGAGGTGGTGATGACGGGGGAGCTGCAGGAAACCTTGGACAGCATGTTCGACGCGAAAGTGCCGCACTACTGGGAGAACACGTTGACTGGAGACGAGTTCAGCTGGAGGCTGCCGACTCTGGGACTGTGGTTCACGAGTTTGAACAGGAGAGATGAGCAGGACAGGGGGTGGCTGTGCAGTGGCAGGCCAGGGTTGGAGGGAAGGCCGAGCTGCTTCTGGCTGACCGGCTTCTTCAACCCGAACGGGTGTTTGACGGCGATGAAGCAGGAGGTCACTAGGAAGCACAAGAGCGAGAAGTGGGCTTTGGATGACGTCGTGTACCACACGGAAGTGACCAACTTCGAGCAGCAGGGGCAAGTGAGGAGTCCTCCGCCGGAGGGCATCTACATTTATGGGTTGTTCTTGGACGGAGGAGCGTGGAGCAAGCACGAAGGGCATTTGGTTGAGAGCGAGCCGAAGAAATTGTTCGTGCCGCTGCCGGTGCTGTTCGTTACAGGAAACGCCAAAATTCCAGAGGAGAAGGCTAGGAGGGACATGTTTGGCGTGCAGGGACCCTACGAGGCGCCAGTGTACAAGTACGCTAGCAGGACGGACAGGTACTTCATCTTTTATGCGAATTTGAAGTGTACTGCGGAGAAGTATCCGAACTACTGGGCCTTGCGAGGTGTGGCCTTGTTGTGTAACGAGGCTTAGGGTGGTGGATGTGGGGATGGTGGGGATGGTGGGGCGGGGACGGGGGGGGGGGGGGGGGGCGGGGGGGGTGTTTGTGGGGGGGGTGGGGGGGGGGGGGGGGGCGCCGGGGGGGGGGGGGGGGGGGCGGGGGGGGGCGGCCCCGGCGGCGGCCGCCGCGCCCCCCCCCGGGGGTGGTTGTTTGGTTTTATTATAAGGACAGGACGATGTCGGCGGAGAAAAAAAGTAAAAGAGACCATCATCGGAGGGCATGTGAACACGACCGAACTGAGGCTGACTGACGGTGGGTGGACGAGGGGCAAATCTCGATCTACTCCATTATAAAATCAGTTATTCAGGGAGGAAAAATTCATGAAAAACGCTCGACTCGTTTGGAAATTGAAATCAAATATCATCGCAATGACCTTAATAAAATAACGCAAGAACGCCTTGTTTTCAACACAAAATTGTTTTAACCACCAAAATTATAACTCCTGTCTCGGACTGTTCGGGCAAGAAACACGCATAGACTGAGATTTCCTGCTTCTCTTCCTCTTTTTTTTTTTTTTATCCCCTTTTATTTTCTCCCTCTCTATATACCCGGCGTCCTGCAGCTGGCGTTGCAGGAGAGCCTCAAAAATGCTGCTTCGCCTCCGTTTTCCTCCGTGCTGGTTGTTCAGGTCTTGCAGCTCCTCTGGGGGGATGAGCTCATCAGGAATGCGAGCGATGAACTCGGGCGTGAAGAAATTCACGCTGCGCCGAGCGAAGCAAAACGAGCGAGCCAAACAAATTGAGTGGGTTAGTTTAATTCATCGCGAGTATGCTCGTCTTCCACAAGGCGAGCGGAGATTGAGTGAGACTCACCTTTGACTCTTCCATACGCGGTAAGACCTCCAGAACCACTCGACAACCTCCCCCTTGATGGAAACCCAAAGGCTAGAGTGATTGTCAATTATTGATTCGGCTTTCGACGCGTCGTCAGTCGATTCGTGAAAAAGATCTACTGTCCAATGCGCAGCTGTCATGAGAGTGAAGAAGCTTTTAATCTTGTCCGACTTTATCGTTTTGAAGAAAACGAGTACCCAAAACAACCAAATTCCAGAAAGGATTTTCAAGAGGGGTGAGAATTTTTGGGAGAGGTTGGAAGTGGGATCGTAGGAGGCGGAGTTTTCGTAGAAGTAGAGAGCTATGAACGGAGAGGCTTGGGCCACGAGCACGTTGAAACTGAAGTAAACGCCACCCATTTCTATTACGTGCCGGAAGTGAACGCAAGCAGTGAAATCAACAATAATTTTGACACCCACACGAATAATGATAGACGCAAGGACGCCGAGTGGTCCGTTGATTGGCAAGTAATAGCGGAAATCCTGCGCCGAGCGAAGCGAGGCGCATTTTTAATGGAGCAGGGGGGAGGCGAGCGAGCCGAACGAATTGAATTGAGTGGGTTAGTTTTGTAGTGAATGTAGCCGTCTCTGTAGCAATTTCGCGGGATTCATCGCGAGTATGCTCACCTGCATCAAAACTTTGTATAGGAGGTAAATTCCCATTTCGATCCCCAGAATCATCCACACGGTTGTCGTTCCAAATGTGACGTGCAAAATGGCTGCGCCGAGTGGGTTTGGTTTAGTTAGAATTTAGGAGTGGATGGCGCGAGCGGCAGCGGAAAGCCGAGCGCAGCGGAAAGGAAGGGGGTGGGGGAGTTTCCCCCCTCCACAACCAAAGCAATTCCACACCTCAAAAATTTCAGCGATTTCATTTCCGATCGTTCGCTAGTTCAGCTCACCCGCTCGCTCCCTAGCTCACTCACCTATGGCAAAAGTCTTCGAGAGAACGAAGCAGGAACTTAGCATGGTCATGGCCGTGAAAACGATTGTCCGCGCGCTGTCTGCGTCAGGAACATACCCATAAAACTTGGGGTTGTTCCTCCGCTTGTTGACGTCGACGTCCAAGTCGTAGCTGATCATTGAACTCGCAAAGCCGGTCGATACGGCCGAAAGGATTATTGACAGGATAGCCAAGGTTTGCCCGGACGAAGAGACCACCGGTGCGTTGACCAGGGCGACAACTTGCACAACGAGTCCAGGGATGGACTCACCGAAGATCTCACACATCTTCGTTCCGAGCATATCGGACAGGGGAGACAGGACTTCTCCCGGTTGCTGGATCTTTCCATTAGCAACTCTGTAAGCATCAACGATTGGCTTGGTGAACGTGATTGTGATGAGCAGCTCTTTCATCAGCGTGCCTGCGGGTTTGGCTTTGTTGTTGATGTAAACCAGACCGCACTGGAGACACGCACTCAGCCCAATGAGGGAGAGCGTAATGGTTGCGAGGGAGCCTCGTCCTTCGTCATAGTACATCTTGGTGACGCCGAGGTCGGAAATAACGTCTAGACAGGAAAGACTAGCACCAAAAACCATGCGAGCCTTGAGACCGAATGGGGTCAGCTCAATCAGGTGGAGGGAGATCTGCTCGAGGCATGAAGGCAGCCAAGGATTTTGACTGAAGAGTTCGAACATGAAAGGAAAATTGGAGGTGAGGTGGGTAATGGCAGAATTCCCCGTCTTTCGTTGGTTTTCTATGAGGGCGGGGAAGGCCTGGGTGATGGATGAGGGGGATAGGCGACAGGGGGATGGGGGGGAGAAGTTGATTAGTAAGAATTAGTTTTAATAGTTTAGTGATGAAGTACTCACCGAAGCCATCTGTTTAACATGCTCCGCTTTTACCTCATCGATTCCTAGTTTTTTCGTTTCTTCAGCCAGGCGTTCTAGATTTTTCATTGTGTTGGTACCCTTGTTAGCTGTCAGCGTGATGAGGAGGTCGATCAGCAACCCATTCATGAATGCGACCTCCGGGAAAGTTCCGGGGAGTTGGAAGCAGGTGATTTCTAGATCTTCAAGAGAGGGAAGTGACCTTCTAATGTGGGTGTCGGTGTTACGGAGAATGAACTGGCCGATACGGTTCCCCATGATGTTTTTGTCATAGTCTCTGGATGGAAGTCGTGAGGGTGTTGGATATATCTTGCTCATGACAAGAATGTGGAAAAGAAAGTTGCGGTTTGATGACAAGGTTTTTATATATTTTCCTGAGTGATTGGTAGGATGATGGAGAGCAAGGTGAAGTGCTTCAATTCCAATTTTGTAAAATTGGGGTTTGAAGTGAAGCCAGGAAAATAGCGAGATTTTTAAATTTGCCGAAAATTGATTTTTGGGAAGTCCGCGGCAATTTTGTGCAACTTTTAAAACTTTCAACTTTTAGCTAAGAGAAAAAAAGGGTGTTTAATTTTGTTGCAACTTCTTTTGTTTCTACCTCAGCCTTTCCCGGTCAATGTTCTATTACTATTACTTGCGATTCCCATCACGAGGCGTTTCTTCACACTTGCTCTCATCCTTCCCCGTCCCCCCGTCCTGACAATCTTCCCACTCTTGCGGGGCGAAGTATGCCTGCGCCCTGTTCACAGTCTCTATCATCCCAGACACTCCAGTGTTGGCAATTGCGCTCGGGATCATGCCCTTGACATCCGCCTTAGCTATGTACGTCAGCTTGGTATGGTTCGCCTTGGTCCGCTCGAAATAGTAAATTCCCTGGAACTCCGCCCGAACGACGCCCCTGGCGGACGCCCTCACCAGCCCCTCCGTCAGATCGTTGTCCTCACAATACTTGTACCCGAGCATGAAAGTGTCCTCGTCCAGCTTCTTCCAAACCCCCCGGTGGAGAAAGTCCCGCGGGCTCAGCGGAAACGGCATCTTCCTGCAGCTGTAGATTATGTGGTGGTGGGGGGAGAATTCCTCCTCGGTCCTGCTTGGGAAGGCAGAGGGGTCGTCGCCATTCTGGTCCTTGTGCTTCAACGTGTTTTGGTTCGAAGAGAAGGCGTAGCTGTGGGGGGTTGGGGTTGGGGGTGATGTTTGGGTTGGATTTTAGTTTGTCTGTGGTCGTGCCGCTTCGCTTCGCTTCCACTCACTACCAGGCGAGGAGGTCCTCAGGATTTGTCTGGACTACACCGTAGGATTTTCC
>Ga0302114_10000258_pt1 | contig 38678 bp, 26 predicted proteins | sample AG5_Surface_MG_FD_203107 | JGI IMG/M metagenome (GOLD analysis project Ga0302114, IMG submission 203107) | Marine microbial communities from Western Arctic Ocean, Canada - AG5_Surface | ecosystem: Environmental > Aquatic > Marine > Oceanic | place: Canada: Western Arctic Ocean | collected...
GGATGCTGTGCCCGCTGTTCGCGGTTGAGATGGTGGAGTCGGGGCGGATGACGGGCGCGATTGCGTTCTTCGCGGCGTTGGCCTTCACGACGTCCGGCGTGGCGTACTGGCTGCCGATCGAGACGGCTGGGAAGAAGCTGGACCAGGTGCAGGAGGACGGGGAGAAGATACGGGACGTTGAGCTGACGTACGGCGCCACGGAGGCGACGGATAGGAAGTAGTCTCGCGCGCGCGTCGATGTAGCCGATTTCTTCAGATGAATGATGAGTCTCGTTATTTACAATCTTCCCAGCGGGCGACATTCTATACAAAATCGACATCGCCCATTGGGCCGCGCAGAAAGATCATCATCTACGAGTGAGGATCCTACTATCTCATCCTCGGATGGCACTGATATTTAGGCCGACTCCGGGAAGCAGATAGCCTGGAACTCGTTGATGACAATGTCCTTGAGGTTGTTGTCGTCGCTGAGGGCGACGTTGAGGGTCTCAAAGCACTTGGGAACGCTGCAGACGGCGGAGGTGTTCTCCTTCTCACCCTCTCCGAGAGAACCGGAAGTTTGGAACTCCCTAGACTGGGTGCACACGGTCGTGAAGCTCTCACCGAAAACCCTGTTGAGATCTTCACTCTCCCCCTGCAGCATGGTGAGGCAAGCGTCGACGTTGCACTCCCTGAAGCCAACCTTGCTGACGGGCTCGCTGACATGCTTCTTGGACTCCTTCTTGCCGAGGGAGGCGCCGCCGTAGCAGAGCTCCTGGAACTCGTTGATGACGATGTCCTTGAGCTTGTTGTCCTCGTTGGGGAGGGCGATGTTGAGCATGTCGAAGCACTGAGCGACGTCGCAGACGGCGTTCTCAACCTCGCCGAGCTCGGCGTTGGGGTTGGCGGAGTACTCGCGGGACTTGACGCAGACGAGGTCGAAGGACTCACCGAAGATGTTGTCGATGGCCTGGTCGTTGCCGCGGAGGAGGGTGAGGCACGCGTCGACGTTGCACTGGGCATCCTCGCCGAGGGCGGCGGAGGCGGAGGCGCCGCCGTAGCAGATAGCCTGGAACTCGTTGATGACGATGTCCTTGAGCTTGTTGTCCTCGTTGGGGAGGGCGACGTTGAGGAGGTCGAAGCACTCCGCGACGTCGCAGACGGCGTCCTCGGGGCCACCGAGCTCGGCGTTGGGGTTGGACTGGTACTCGCGGGACTTGACGCAGACGGTGTCGAAGGACTCACCGAAGATGTCGTTGATCTTGTCATCGTCGGAGCTGAGGAGGGAGAGGCACGAGTCGACGTTGCACTTGGATCCGAGCCTGGAGCGCTTGGGCGCGGCGTGGACGGCGGGGGTGGCCTTCTTGGTCTCCTTCCTGCCCATCGCGGCGGTGGAGGTGGGGTAGCAGAGGTCGTAGAATTGGGTGATGACCACGTTCTTCATAGACTGCTGCTTGGCCTCATCCTTGGAGACCTTTCCGAGCTCCGCGTTGAGGATATCGAAGCACTTGGGCACGGAGCACAGCGCGTGCTTCTTCTCCTTGAGACCGAGGGTCGAGCCCGTCTCGACGACCTGGTTCGCCTGGGAGCACACGGTGGAGAAGGACTCGTCGAAGATCGTGCTGAGCTGCTCGCTGTCCCCCTGGAGGAGGGTGAGGCAGTGCTCGGTGCCGCACGTCTCGGACGCGCCGAGGCGCATGATGCCGGAGAAACCTCCGGCGTTGGAGCCGGAGAGGGCGTACGCGCCCACGGCCGCGCCGGAGAAGGCGCAGAGCGCGCCGACCGCGACGAGAATTCGCGAATTCGACCCCGATTTCGCCTTGTTGGTGAGAAGGGTGTCATTCTCGGCGCCCTTCTGCGCGTCCGGGTGGAACGCGCCGTACATGCGTGCGCCGGACATTTTTACTTTAGGTGTTAACCAACGATACGCGAGGTACGCGGTACCGTCACACGATCTCTAGCGTCGGCGCGCGTCGCTAGAAGGTGTGTCGAATTCGTGCGGGGGAAAGGCCCTTTTCAACAAAAGGCGCCCCGATTGAATTGCCATCGAAATAGGCTAAAGCGCTGTGACTGAAAAGCCATACGTTCGCGAAATTTCCAAAATTAAAACCCACCCCTAATTTTGGTTATAACACCTCCGACGACATTTTCGAGCCAAAAAGGGTGTTGAGATATCAGATGATGTTGATGGTATCGTCGGCATTTTGGCGATGATGAGTTAATACTCAAGGAAAATCCCCGAATAAAACGACAGTCTATTTTGTCGAGTTATTTATACGGGGATTTCATCGATTCGACGTGGCCGGGACTATTCTGTACAGTCCGATGTACGAATTCGAAGATGAGGTGTTATAAAATATCGGGTCCCCCGAATCTTTACCGGGATATTTACGCTTCTGCTGACTGTTTGCTCTGCTTCGCGACACGCCCGCGTGTGTCAATTGTTGTCGAACCCCGTTTTCTGGGTTGGGAACGGTCAGAAAAGCCCGCTAAAAGTGTCATCACGGTCGGCTGCAAAAATTGGCCGGCAGTTTTTGGAGATGTCGCGAGAGAGCTGCCAACTGTCTCGAGGAAGGCACTCGACTCATTCACAACCGATCGCAACATGGCCGCGACGACGACGACCGCGTCCCTCTCCCTCGCCTCGCGCGGTGTGATCGCCTCCCCTCGGAGGATCCGGGCTAATGTCACGAACGCCGCACGCGTCCCTCGGCGCTCTGACCGCGCTCTGACCGTCGTGGCAGCCGCGGGCAAGAAGGATCGTCAAACGTCGAACTTGATTAAGCCCAAGCCGTTGTACGAGAAGGGAGAGGAGCCGTGGTGGATCGACCCGGAGACCGGCAAGGCGCCGGGATACCTTCAGCTCACCGTGTTCATGGCGTCGCAGCTCTTCGTGGGGACGGTGATGCAGCCCTTCGCGCTGTGGTACGGGCAGCTCTTCGATCTCCAGAACTGCACCGGGATCGGGTGCTGACTCTCGTCAAGTGCCAACTATGTAACTCTACTAAAGCTATCACGCGATGTACCTAGATCAGTCCTCGTCCTCGCTGTCCGACTGCTGCATCCGCTTGAACTGCGCGGCGAGCCTCGCGACTTGAGCCGCGTCGAGACCCTCCGGTAACTTTTCCGCCCCCGCCGCTCGCTCCTCCCGACGCCGCGCCGACTCCGCCCTTCTCTCCTTACCCCGCCTTCTTAGCGCGTTCATGGCGTCGCCCCTCGACGCCTCGCTCGCCGTCTGCGTGGACATCGTGCGCAGTCCTTTCGCCTCCTCGAGCAACGCGGTGGCCTCCGATCGCTGACGCTCCCACAGCTGAAGCCACGCGCGGTTGGTCTCCCTGCGCGAGACAAACCCGCGAAAGTGCGACTGGATGGTCACCGCCGCGGCCTCCCGTCTTCGTTTGGACTCGACGGCGGCGTACTCCGCAGCCTGAGCTTGCGCGATCGTGGCCTTCTTACCGGCTATGAAGGCGCGCGCGAGGTAACCGCGCGCGTGCCTCTGTATGCGAACCGCGGCGACCTCCTCCTCGGCGGCGTGTCTCTGCGCCTCCCATTTGGCAACCTCCCGAGCCTTGAGCTCCTCGAGGGTGGGCTTCGAGGTGCCTTGCCCGGGTATGCGCCTCGACCTGGTTTTCTCCGCGGCAGACCTCTCCGCGGCGAGTCGCGTGGCCTCGCGGAATCTGCGTTCGCGTTCATACTCGGACCGGGCGGCGAGCGCGAGCAGGTCGCCCACGACCCCGACGAGCTCGTCCCTGGTCAGCGAGCGCATGCGTTCCTCGGTGACGTTCTGGAGCAGCTCGATCTTGGCGCGGGTCTCCTCGAGCTGCCGCTCCGTCTCCGGATTCACGGCGACGTGCGGGGCCTCGCGCGGGCGACGCGCCGCGACGCCGACGGGCATCGCGGGATGCCTTCCACGACGGCGCGCGGTGGATAATGCGTTTCACCGGTTCGTTTTGTACCCCCCGAGAATAACTCGAGGGTCGATGGCTGGTGCCCCACAGTGCGCCGCGCGTCCGGGCATGTCTCCTCACGGGCGCGACGGGATCCCGGGGGATGCGGATCCACCGAGCGCGAAGCGCACCCGGGTCGGCGGCGATGAAGGCCCGTCGCCGTGCGTCTCGGTGCTGATGCCCTGCAGGAACGCGATGCCGTGGCTCCCCGACTGCGTGGCGAGCGTGCTGTCCCAGGTTGGCCTGGAGACGCACGGGGGTTTGGAGCTCATCGCGGTGGACGACTCGTCCACGGACGGATCCAGGGAGTGGCTCGACGCCCTCGCCGCCGCGCTGGCGACGCGGGGGGACGACGGGAACCAGGGAGCGGACCCGAGCGCCACCGCCGCCCCATCGTACACATCATCCGACGACGATCCCGCCGGCGCCGGGGGCTTCCCCGTCTCGAGGCTCGAAGCTTGGGAATCCGACAAGTTCACCCCACTCACCGTCGAGCAGGTCGTCTCGCGCGTCACACCCGGCAACCAACTCGTGGTCCTGGACGTCAAGGCGCACGGACCGAGCGGGCAAGGGAAGGCTTTGAACGCCGCGTACGCCGCCGCTCGAGGCGAACTCGTCGGGGAGATGGAATCCGACGACCTTCGACCGCCACACGCCTTCGCGACGCTGCGCGCATCACTCATCGATAACCCGCGGTGGGACTGCGCCACGAGCACCGTACAGCTGTGCGGGTGGAGACGGCCGGGGATGGAGCGGTGGATCGATTGGCAAAACGCGCAGCTCACTCCGAGTTCGATGCGAAAAGGTCGGTTCGTGGAGATACCCGCGCTTCGCGGTTCAGGTCTGTACCGCCGTAGCGCGTTGGAGCGCGTGGCGATGAGGGACGGACGTGAGGACGACGTTTCGGTATCCGAACCGGCGGAATATGAACCGGCGGAGGTGGTTCGGCCGTACCGGGACCTTTGGGTGCTCGACGGCGTAGTCGCCGACTGCGCGCACGACGCGGATCCCGCGTATGAGTTAACAGGGAGGAAAGGCCGGCGTCCAAGCGGGTGGTGGCCGGTGGACGCCGACTTCTGGCAGCGGTGGTTCGTCTCCGGGCTCGTCGCGGGTAAGGTTGACGAACCGCTGTATCTATGGCGGCAGTACCCGGCGCAGAGCACGCGGACGCACGCTCGGTGCTCGCTGACGCAGCTGAGACGGTGCAAGGCGCATTTCCTGATGGCGTCGGGGGGTCCCGCGCGGGGCCGCGCGGTGCAGGTGTGGGGCACGGGGGATACCCTACGAGCGTGGGTGGACGACCTCAGGGCTTTATTAAGCGGGTGGGATGGGTCCGGGTTCAGGCGCAAGGTGCGGGGGGTCGAGTCAAGTTCGGACGAGAAAATCGGGATCCTCGCCGCCGCGGCCGAGGCGACGGTTCGGGCGATCGAGTATCGCCCCGGCGAGCCAATCTCGAAGAAACGGCTCGAGCAGGAGGACACAGCCTCGCGTGAGGCGTTAGTGAGCGCGGGTGTGGAGCTGAACCGGCACGACGTCGGTTCGGATCCCGTTCGGCTGTTTGCGTTTGGGATGGAAAAGGCGCGGTCGAAGGTTGCGAAGACGTTCCCGGGGTTTGACGAGGCGGGCGAGGACTGCTGGTTCGTGGCGTGACGGTGCGTACGTAGGATTAGATAGTGAGAGCATGCATCGCTGGGCGTGGTCTTGAACGTCCGCCCTGGTTGCGTAAGGAACCGAAAGCTAAAGCGTCGATGATAGCCAAAACCGAGGTGACATAAATTCTGGGACGTGGTTAGAAACGCGTTTGACTTTGAAGTTACTCCACACGCGAGCGGCGCATGGGCGGGTGCGTGTCGTCGCTCTGCGTCTCGGGGGAGGAGGAGGTGAGCAATGCGAAGGATGCGTTGGGTCTCACCGCGTTGGACAGCATCGATGCGCTGACCCAGGGCAGCCTTCGCCGGGCGTATCGCCTCTTCCGAGAAGCTGACAATGACAGGAACGGGAAAGTGGATGCGGGCGAGTTTGCGCGCATGTTCGGCCTCCCCGAGGACATCTACCTGGAGAGGCTGGTGGACATCCTGGACTGCGACGGCAACCGGACGATAGACTTCCGCGAGTTCATCGTCGGCCTCGCGTCCTTCGTCATCTCCGGATCCTTCGGCCGCGTCCGCTTCGCGTTCAGGCTCTTCGACCTCGACAACGACGGGTGGTTTTCAAAGGAGGAACTCATGACGGCGATTCGCCTCTCAGAGTCCAGGTGGGAGTCGTTGGGTGGGGAGGCCAGGCGTCGCAAGGCGCTGGGTAGAAACTACTGGGGCGACACCACCCAGAAGGACGTGTACAAGCCGTACAGAGAGCTCATGAGGGACCTCGAACGGCGGTGCCCGCAACGGATGGATTACGATGAGTTCGTCTACGTCGTCTCCCGGCACCCGCGGGTCTTCGCGCCGGTGAACCACGTGTGGAACGTACTTAGGGAGTACGCGGACCCGGCGGTGCGGGTCGTCCGGGAGCTTCGAGCCGTGGGTAACCGGGCGTTCTTCAAAGGGACGGTGCTGGAGAGCGACAGGGCGGATCAGATCTTCGCCACGAAGCCGCGGTCCACCCGGCTCCACGTCGTCGACCACCGCCGTGCCAACTCCTCGAGGTGCCGACCCGGCGGTCAACACCGCGTCCCCGGGGACGAAACCGGAACGGACTACGACCACCTTCGCCACTGGCTGAACGACCTTAAAGGCCCGAAGGCGGGCTCGTCCATCGCGCGCGGCATTGAAGGCGTCGTGAACTCGATCGGGAATAAGACTCGTCGAAGGAAAGCGTGGAAGGAGAGCGTCGAGCCCCCGGGGAGCGTCCCTCGATCCGCGAGCGAGAACCTCGCGGAGGAGCTCCTGGACCAGGACGCCAGGGACCTCGGCATCGACACCGGCAACAGGGCGAGGCTACGCGCGGAGCGGAGGGCGGCCAGGGAGGGAGGGTCAAAACCAAACGACGGCTTCAGCGACTTGTACCACGGCGGTGTCACCGACTCGGACGACGACGTTAATCTTACCGGAATAACCATGGACGAGATCTGGAACGCGCTGCGCACGGCACCCTCGAACGCGGTGGAGTTACCCGACGGCTCGATTCGTCCCACGCTACGACCGAGGCACCCGTACGCGCCCAAGAGCGAAACAACTTCGATGAGCTCGGCGACTAAGACGAGGCGGCGGGTGGAGGCGGCGGAGGCCCAGGCTCAGATTCCCATACCGAGCGATTACTACGACAGGCTGGACGTCGCCGCGGTGGCGAAGCGCGCGATGGCCGCGGACAGGGGCAGGCGGAACCTGAGCCGGATCAAGCACCGGCTCGAGGAGCGAAGGTCGTCGAAGAAGGGCGTCGGGACGTTTTTGGCTGACGACGATCCGGACGCGGTCGAGCCACCGGGCTGGCTCCGCGATCCAGTCTCGAACGCCGTACGCACGCCCGGGTCACACCCGCGGCGTTCCAAGACCGCCGCGCTCAGCCGCGAGGAGGAGCTGATGATGTCCGCGAGTAAACGGGCGAGCAAGCTCTCGAGCAAGGACCCGCCGGTGGACGCGTTGGGGACGAGGCAAAAGTGGAGGGACGCCAAGGACTCCGCGTCGGAGGTGTTCCGGCAGAGGGTCCGGGCGCACGTCGAGGCCAAGCCGGAGGAGGCCGATCGGCTCGGGTTGAGGGTGGATAGGACGAAGTCTAGGCGCAGGGATAAGGGCGACGGCGACGGGAGGGTCAAGGTGTAGTGCTAGAAGTAGAAAATAGAAACTCAGCGCATCAGCTAACAACGGCAAAATTTTGAACTCTCGCCAGTCGGGCCAGCGCCATGCGTCGGGTGGGAGGCCTGGCTCTGGCCGTCCTCCTGGCGCTCGCGCTCTCGGTCGGCGTCGGCGGCGATGAGGCCGACGCCGCCACCGCGAACGGGGCACGGGACGGCGACGCCACTCACGCCCGCGGGACCGACGCGCCCATCGGATGGACCGACGACGACGCCCACACGCACCACCATCAGTGGCGGGGCGTCCCGAAGGACCACTACGTGCCGGACTTCCAGCCCGACGCGCTCCCGGACGACCACCCGCTGATCGTCAGTCACAGGCGATGGTGGCGCGACGCCATCGAACACGCGTTCAGCAGGCACCACCACACGTCCCCGGCCGAATGGACCCGATCACACCCCGAAGGACGCAGGCGCATCCTCCAGTCAGGACTCTGGCCGTCCGACTGGCCCATCAACCCCGCGACGCGAAACTACTCCGGGTACAACTACCCCGGCGGTGAAGGACCCGACGACAGGCCGTACGTCCTCCCGATGGCGTACCAGCCGCCGCCGTCGCCACCCCCACCGCCCCCATCGCCGCCGCCGTTGCCGCCGCATCCACCGCCGTCGGCGCCGTTCCCGCCATCGCCGCCGCCCGCACCCCCGCCCGCGCCGCCGCCGATCTACCCAGTCTCGCGGTCCAGGGCGTGGAGGCCGTACCCAAACTCCACCCTCGTGGACATGTACATGGGCTACGCGGGCGTCGGACCCATATTCTTCGCGGTGGACCGGTATTACTATTCGACGAACCGAACCGACGTGGGCGGCGCCGAGTCGTTCGAGACCCGGTACGACGGCAACAACATACGGCCGTCCACGCTGATGGGCCCGGGGCACACCAAGCACCGGCAGCTTCACGTCCCGGTGAACCTCACGACGGTGTACGTGAGGATATGCGACGATAGTGGGTACCCGCTCTCGGTGATTCAGAACGTGACGATCGAGCCGGGGTCGCACCTGGCGTCCGCGTTCGGCCGCGGTAACTCGAAGGAGGTCACGGCGAAGACTTTGTGGGAGCTGGTCAGCGCGATGCGCGACGACACGGTGAGTAAGATCAAGGTTATCGCGCACATAGGCTTGGGGGGCGCGCGGCTGCCCACGATCTCCGGGAACCGCGACCTGACCATCGTCGGCGAATGCGCCAATCCGGAGGGTCCGGCGGGCGTCCCGTTCAACGTCACCAAACTGAACAACACGGGGTTCACCCCCGCGTACAACGTCACCGACGGGTTCAGCCGCCTACCGCTGAAGCCGCCGTACAACTGGTCCCTATCAGCGACGTGGAACGGCACCCCGGTGGAGAACCAAACGAACGTCGGCGAGCACAACGTTCACGATCCTCCGCATCCCGTGTACCCCTACGACGATCATCCCGATCTTCATCAGATGGCCGGACACGTCGGGACCGGGCGGAGGCTGCTGCAGGAACTGGACGGGTACGGCCTCAACGAGCGCCCTCACATGTCCCGCGGGCGAAGGCGGCTGCGGTTCAGCCACACTTCTAGTACGGGAGAGTACGGCGGTAGCAGGGACGGAATCGACACGTCTGATATATTAGATAGGGAGCTTTACACCGGGACGTACGGTGACGTGTACGCGGGATCCTTCGGAGACGTCGGCACGGACGAGGGCGTCGCGTTCCTCCTCGCCGCGATCGAGGTCATGTCGCAGCTGGGCGACGACGCGAACGTGACGTTGGACGGGATCACGGGAGGCACCGGCTCTTCCAATACTTTGGAAGACGGTCTAAACGAAACCTCCTACCCGTGGGAGCAGGACGCGTGGACGACGTGGACCGAGGAGGCGTTCTTCGTCCGAGGCAGGGCGTTCGACTCGCCGACGCCGCTCGAGTACTACGAGGCGGGCACCACTCACGCCATCGGAGGGCCGGTGATCGTCGCCGGGGGCCCGGCGCTGAACCTGACCTGGAACCGGTATTACGTTCCCAACGTCACCGCCGGTAACCTCACGCACGCGTGCACCAACGAAACATGGGTCAACGAGACGACGATATGCTTCAACTTCAGCCGCGCGGACTACTTCGAGGCGTGCGGGGACGGGCTCGGGTGGAACGCCTCCGCCGACGGCACCCCCGGCTTCGTGACCAGATACTACGAGCCCAACGTCACGTATCATCCGCACTGGAGCAGCGCGGAGATCACGAGCCTGAACCTGAGCTCCGCCACGAACGTATCGGAGGAGGTCGGGGTCTACGTCAACGGCTCGTACACGACGCAGACGCGGTGGACCACCGTGGTGCACAGCAAGGACGACGGCTCGGGTATTCACGTGTTTTGTCACAACGAAACGTTGAGGGACGGGGTCCTCGTCAACGGCACGCTGGTGAACAACACGTGGAACGGTACGATTTTCAACGGCACGTACAACGGCACCGAGCTGCAGTACAAGTTCAACAGGACCTTATCCGAGCCGTACCAAGAAGTGTGCTTCAACCTGAGCCGAACGTACATCAACCAGACGTGCGTGCCCACCGGGGGACGGTACAACGCGACCACGAACACCACGTTCTTCCGGATGATCGAGACCTTTTACGTCCCGCTCAAAAACCGGTGCGTCATCGACGGCTTGGAACACAGCGCCATGTTCTCCGTCGGGGACACGAGCCAACCGGACTGCGCGCCGTTCGCGGCGAGACCCGTGCGGTTTAAGCCCGGGTTCGGCGGCGCGAAGCCGGTGGTGGTGAACGTGAGTGATTCGAGCCAAACGGTGTTCGTCCCGCCGCACCTGTCCCACCGGTTCGACTACGACGGGTGGAGCGGTCCCAACGCCAGCGCGGAGGGCTTCGCGAGATCGCCGCCGAGACGTCGCAAGCTGGGCGCCGTCAGTGGGCCCCGCGGTGACCCACGTGAACCCGGCGTTGACGTGTTCGCGGGTATCCCCGACACCGTCGTCGGCGCGTGGTCCCCGTGGGGCAACACGGAGGTCACCGAGCGGTCCGTCTCGAACGTGCACACGCGGAGGTGCGGGCGGCTGGAGCTGAACAACCTCGTGCTTCGACGGGGATGGTCCGAGGACGACGCCGGTGCCGTCGCGACGGTATCCGGCGGTGAGCTCCAGGTGCGGGGGTCCGTCGTGGAGTTTTCACGGACGGGACCGAACGCCGGGAGGGGCGGCGCCGTCGTCAACTACCGGGGCGACGTGAGGATATCGCGAAGCACGTTTCGCGGCAACGTCGCGGCGCGGGGGCTCAACGCGAGCGTGTCGGGCGGGACGGACGGCGGCGTGGTGGGCAAGGGCGACCACCTGTACCACCACGGCGGGACCAACAACGATCCGGGGTCGCTGTGGGTCGATTACGACACGACGTTCGACGGGAAGTCTCACGCGGTGAACCAGGCGAGCTCGGACCAGTCGATTTAGTCGCCGCTCGAATTTCGGCTGAAGTTTCGATTGAAGTTTAAGTTGAACGTAGGTATTAAAAGTGGTCAACCCTCGGTAATATGCGTCGCGGGTTTGGCTATGCACACGTCGTCTAAGGGGTGGTGGTACAGCCTCGATGTGTTCACGCCGGGGTGGGCATGCCCTCCTGGATCCCGCACACCATGTTCTTAGGGAGCGCCTCGTCGATCTTCTTAGGGTAGGGCAGGTTGAGGGCGGCCATGATCTCGACAAACTCACCCTCGCTCTTCCCGGACCCGAGCCGCGGGTTGAGCCTCTTCTCCTCGCCGACGGTGCTGCACCTGTGCCCTTTGTAGTCGTGCGCCGGGTAGATGATCGTGTCGTCCGGAAGGGAGAAGATCTGGGTGTGCACGCTGTTGTAGAGCTTCTCCGCGCTGCCCCCCTGGAAGTCCGTCCGCCCGCATCCCCGGATCAGAACCGCGTCGCCGGTGAACACCATGTCCTCGAAGACGTACGAGAGGCACCCGTCGGTGTGTCCCGGGGTCGCCCTCACCTCAAGGACCAACGAGCCGAACTCGATCCTGTCGCCGTTCCCGATCTTGACGTCCGCCGCCGCGCCGGATGCCGCGGCGATGATGGACTTGACCTCGGGGCGGGCCGCCTTGATGGCGCCCGAGCCGGTGACGTGATCGGCGTGGCAGTGGGTGTTGACGGCGTACTTGAGCTTGAGCCCGAGCTCGTCGATGAGCTTGAGGTCGCGGTCGACCATCTCGAGCACGGGGTCGATGAGCACGGCTTCGCCGCTGGTCTCGTCGGCGATGAGGTAGGTGTAGGTGGACGAGCCCGAGGTGTCGAAGAGCTGGCGGAAGATGACGGGTTTCCTGTTGGATACGATGAGCGCGCGCTTGACCGCGGCGGCGAGCGGGGGCTTCTCGAGGAACTTGAGGGGCGGGGTCATGGTCGCCGCCAACGCCATGGCGGAAGCCGCGGGGAGCTTGTCGGCTTTGGCCTTGTGGAGGATGTACGGGATGGAGGCTCGCGTGGCTGTGCTGCACTGTATCACCGCGGGCTTGGGCGCGGACTCGACGTATGCGACGAGCTTATCGACGCACTCGTTGGTCAGGCTCGCGGGGGTGAGCAGGGGGATCATCTCGAAGGGCACGGAGGCGGCCTCGACGGCCGCCTTGGGGCACGCCTTGTTGCACTCGTCGTTGAGGTAGAGCCACGATTTGGCGCCCGCGCCGAGGCAGGCTTTGACCTGGTCCTCGGTCATGTCGCCGGCCAGGACGAGGCCGTCGGCGTCATACGCGATGGTTCCGTCGGGGAAGGTCATCGTTTCTGTGGATCCATGCGGGGGGAAGGTCAGCTCTGGTGGGCCCAATTGGGGGAAACGCTTTTCACGTGTTAGTTTCCAGGATCGGCACAAACGCGCCGCCGAACCCGCGGTCGGGGTGGTTCGATCGGGTTTGGGTCGTATCGCGTCGTACGGGGAGTCTCCCACAAACCTTGATAAATCGTATTGAGTCTCAGAAAGTCGGTTCGGTACAGCGGGGTGGTGGTCTCGCGCGTGTCGAAGTGAGGATGCCGCCCGCGTGAATCTGAAACTTCCCCACGTGGGAGGTGACAAACGGAGTCGTGCCGAGTGTGTCACATCCACATCACAGTCTTTCGCAAACCTTGGAAAGTGGTGCGGGAGGGTTCGGGCGATCTTAACACAGAATGACAAACTTTCGTATGGGCATTTGCTCTATCAAAAAGGCTTCGGCCGGATAATGTAGATTCCCGATTAGCAATGGAACTTTCTCTATGGGCAATGGGACTTTCACTGGAAAGACCCAGAAAAAAAACATCGAAGTTGACGGTTCCCATTTCGCCCCCTTTCCCAAACTTATCCCGAATGAAGCCAATGCCTCATTTAATGTAAAAGCAGACCGTCATTCTTGAGTTATTTACGGACGTTCACAGAATCGCCCAATAATATATCATTGGGCGAGATTGCTTTCTTATCTCGCGTTCCGCGAAAGGGGGAAGTTCATTTCCCCGCAAAACAGACCATAAATTTTCGAGTTATTTTCTCGATACCAAAGATTGCAGGTTCGATCCAGCAAAAATCTGAAAATGGCTCCCAAAACAGAACCTCGCCCAATGAATTTACCGCCTCGACCAATCTCGGACGCAATAGAGAACCTAAACCAATCATCGTGAACGCAATAGAGAAAACAAACCGCCTTGACTAATCATCGGGGGCCACGTGGTTATATCATAGCGAAGTGGGCTCGCGCGAAGTGGTTCGCGCGAAGTGGGCACGAGAGAGCACGAATCCCACATTTGTGTCCGCGCCATGGGAAGAGACGTTAGCTCAGTTCGACATGCCGGTCCCCCCCCAGGACATCGAAGCGGACGGGTTCAAGGGGTTCCTTCCTTCTACGTGGTCCGAAGAAGCCCTGAAAGAAATCCCCGATGAGATCCTCGGCGTGTACGACGTCGCCGTGATGTGGAACGGCGAGAAGACCATGACGATCGAGAAGGATTGTCTGCGTTGGAACGGGGGACGGCTGACCCCGTCGGCCGTCTGGTGCCTACGGACGGATGGAATCTTGAATTTCCGGTTGCGGTTCACCACGTTCTGCCCCGGACAGAAGACGGTGTGGGTCAAACGCGGGAGTCAACAGGGCGTCATCGAGTCCATGGATATCCATTTCCAAGTCAACGACACCGACGGCGAGGCGACAGAGTTCGAGGGGCTGTTTCGCAGGCAAGGCGGGGGACGCTCGATGTCTATACCCGGGCGAAGAGAGTCAACGTTGACCATCTCCCGACGCTGGTGCGCACCAAGTCGAACGACCCCGAGTCTCAGTGCCCGGTGTGCTACTCCGAGTGGGACGAGCCGGGGGTTATACAGATGGCAGCGCCGTGCACGCATTGCTTCTGCCTCACGTGCATCGTCGACGTGTGCTCGCTGACGCCGCCGGCGGTGAGCGGGTCGTGCCCGATCTGCCGCCGCGAGATGGCGCTGTATGACCTGAGGATAGTCCGGAGGGAACGGGGCGGCACACCCGATAACCCCGGGGGGAATCCCCCGCCGTCACGGGGATGCTGCACGCCGTGCATGTGACGCATCACCGGACGCCGTCGAGCCCTCGAACCGGGTTGACGTCGTGTAAGAGTACGTGTAAGAGTATGTCGTGTGAGTCGATATCGAACAAACGTGGGGTACGCTCAACTACCATCTAGATTGATGCCAGCGCTCGCGCCGTTCACGATGTCCTGTTCCATGGCGTCGAGCAACTCGGCCGGCGTCGCCGCCGACCTCAAGATCTTCCGAGCGTTCGGACTGATGAACCCTTGCTCCACCGAGTGATCGATGAACGACAGTAACTGGTCGAAATACCCCCCCGTGTTCAGCAACCCGACGAGCTTGTCGTGGTATCCCAGCTGATGCCACGTGATGACCTCGAACAGTTCTTCCAGCGTTCCGAACCCACCGGGCATCGCGACGAACGCCTCGGACTTTGTAGCCATCAGCGCCTTGCGCTCGTGCATGTCCTTGACCACCACGACCTCCCCGACCGATTCCCCCGATATCTCCTTCGGTTCGAGCGCGGTGGGGATGACCCCGACGACGTTCCCTCCGCTCTCAAACACCGCTTTTGAAACCCGGCCCATCAGCCCGACGCTCCCGCCGCCGTACACGAGGCCGTACCCCCGCTGCACCAACGCTTTACCTAGCTCGACCGCCGCTTCGGCGTACTCGGGCTGGGTACCCGAGGAGCTCCCGCAGAAGACGCACAAGCTGCCGCGATCGTAAGAATTCGCGGACATCCTTTGTTCCTTGAGCCCTAAACCTTGAACACGAACGGCCGATGCCGACCCTCCTCCCTCGTGCGACGGAGTATGTGCAGTTCTTGATGACGCCCTGTGCAGTTCATGATCTTCGCGGGCGGCGCACAGACAAGCGAAGACGCAGAGTTTAATATTCGCGGATATCGATACACAAGCTAAGTTAGGCGATCTTCCTGATCAACACGTACATGCGTTTGTCGATGTCCACCTCCTGAAGGTTCTTCGGGTCCGCCTTGATCCTCATGAGGAGGCCGCCGAAGGACGCGGTCACCGTCGTCTTCTGGATGCCCCCCGCGTTGTCGTCCTCCTTCTTGAACACCTTGCCGTACATGACGTACTCGAACGCGTCGGCGAAGGTTTCTTTACCGGACTGTTTGGATGTGGGCACGGAAGGTGGATGCGGTCAGCGAACGGTGTTCTCGATGGAGGCGGTTAGGGTATGGGCGATCGGAGGAGGGCGATCATTCATTCGCGCGTTTACCTGATCGTAGTTTGCGTCCTCCGGGGTGCCGTCCAGGGACAGCGTCGGGGACAGCACCAGCGTGAACCTCGTCCCGACCTCGAGATTGTAGATGTCGACGTTGATGTCGATATCCAGGTCCGCCTCGAACTGACTCCTGCACCTGAACCTCGACACCTTGTCGAACTTCTTGCCGTCGGGATCCCTATCGATGACCTCGAAGATGTCCTCGAAGGCTATCTCGCCGCCGGACACCGCGGGCGCCATCTCTCTCTCTGCTCTCTCTCCTCTACGCGACTAACACTCCCGCGTGTAGTGGGCCGAACGACTTTCGGACCTCTTCGCGCGCTGTGCACTGTCGATCCTCGCGGTCGCCTTCTCAATTTTTTCGGCGCGGCAAAGTCGGCGGGCGCTCGCGAAAAAAACCCACGGTCGCAGAAAAGTCCGACCGGGACCGAGAGCAAAAAACGCCGTGACAGCCTGTTCGTCTCCCGCACACACCTTCCGCCTGCGATACTTTCTTGGGAAGAATACTTCAGACGCTCGTGGAAGAAACTTTTTTTTTTGCCTGCGTGTTCTGTCTGTTTGCTCATACATGACGAGGCAATTCGAGGCTATAACTCGGCACGTCTTTTCTCGAATGCTGGGCGTTATTTGGCGAAAGCGACAGAAAGAGCCGTCACTTCGTAGAGCGCCGCAAGCCGGACGCACACCTTCGAACGCACTCACCCACCAGACACCATGGCGGAAGAGACCGAGACCTTCGCCTTCCAGGCCGAGATTAACCAGCTCCTGTCGCTGATTATCAACGTGAGTACCTCCCCTCCGCGCCACGCGCGTTTTCCGACACCGCCGATGCCGGCGATTTAGGCGCCCGATCACCGCGAGAAGAAGCCGTCTTCGTGCCCATCTCGGAAACGACCCGCCCCGACTGCATCCGCTGACCTCGCGCTCCCGATCGCCCCCCCAATGACCACAGACCTTCTACTCCAACAAGGAGATCTTCCTTCGCGAGCTCATCAGGTGAGCAACCGCCCGCGTCGCCACGCCGCCGCTTCGATTTTTTCGGCGGGAATCGGCGACAACGGAGCGCCGGCGCCGAGATCCGCGATCACAGCTCCCGAACCATCCGCTGACCGTCGTCCCACTCCTCCGCGACCTCGCAGTAACTCCTCCGATGCCCTCGACAAGATCCGTTTCGAGGGTCTCACCGATAAGTCCCGCCTCGAGGCCCAGGTACGTACCCGCGTCCACCCCACCGCGCGCTTCCGTCGCGCGTGTGCCCACGTCGATCTACGGCGGTTTTCCTCACGGTTCGACGGGACGTGCCAATGAATGATCTGAGATCCGACGCTGACCTTCACCTTTCCCAACCTTCCAATCTTCCGCAGCCCGAGCTGTTCATCCACATCGTGCCCGACAAGACCAACAACACCGTTACCATCATCGACTCCGGCATCGGCATGACCAAGGCTGACCTCGTGAACAACCTCGGTACCATCGCCAGGTCCGGCACCAAGTCTTTCATGGAGGCGCTCACCGCGGGCGCCGACATCTCCATGATTGGCCAGTTCGGCGTCGGTTTCTACTCCGCCTACCTCGTCGCCGAGAAGGTTGTCGTGTACACCAAGCACAACGACGACGAGCAGTACAGGTGGGAGTCCCAGGCTGGCGGCTCCTTCACCGTGACCAAGGACAATGCCGAGCCCATGGGCCGCGGAACCAAGATGGTCCTCCACCTCAAGGACGACCAGCTCGAGTACCTCGAGGAGCGCAGGCTCAAGGACCTCGTCAAGAAGCACTCCGAGTTCATCTCCTACCCCATCTCCCTGTGGACCGAGAAGACCACCGAGAAGGAAGTTTCCGACGACGAGGCTGAGGAGGATGACGCCGCCGAGGAGGAGGGCAAGATCACCGAGATCAAGGACGAGGACGAGAAGAAGGAGAAGAAGAAGAAGACCGTCAAGGAGGTCTCGCACGAGTGGGCGCTCATGAACAAGCAGAAGCCCATCTGGATGCGCGCCCCCGAGGAGATCTCCAAGGATGAGTACTCCGCCTTCTACAAGTCCCTCACCAACGACTGGGAGGAGCAGCTCGCGGTGAAGCACTTCGCCGTGGAGGGTCAGCTCGAGTTCAAGTCCGTGCTCTTCGTCCCCAAGCGCGCCCCTTTCGACATGTTCGACGGCAAGAAGAAGGCTAACAACATCAAGCTGTACGTCCGCCGCGTCTTCATCATGGACAACTGCGAGGACATCATCCCCGAGTTCCTCTCCTTCGTCAAGGGCATCGTCGACTCTGAGGATCTTCCCCTCAACATCTCCCGCGAGATGCTCCAGCAGAACAAGATCCTCAAGGTGATCAAGAAGAACATCGTCAAGAAGTGCCTCGAGATGTTCAACGAGATCGCCGAGAACAAGGACGACTACACCAAGTTCTACGAGTCCTTCGGCAAGAACCTCAAGCTCGGCATCCACGAGGATGCGCAGAACCGCAGCAAGCTCGCCGAGCTCCTCCGCTACCACTCCACCAAGTCTGGCGAGGAGATGACCTCCCTCAAGGACTACGTCACCCGCATGAAGGAGAACCAGAAGGACATCTACTACATCACCGGCGAGTCCCGCAAGGCTGTGGAGAACTCCCCGTTCATCGAGAAGCTCAAGAAGCGCGGCCTCGAGGTGCTCTTCATGACAGACCCCATCGACGAGTACGCCGTCCAGCAGCTCAAGGAGTACGACGGCAAGAAGCTCGTGTGCTGCACCAAGGAGGGTCTCGAGCTCGACAAGACCGAGGAGGAGAAGGCGAAGGAGGAGGAGGTCAAGGCCCAGTACGAGGCTCTCTGCAGGCTCATGAAGGACATCCTCGGCGACAAGGTCGAGAAGGTGCTCGTGTCCGACCGCGTCGTCGACTCCCCGTGCGTCCTCGTCACCGGCGAGTACGGCTGGTCCGCCAACATGGAGCGCATCATGAAGGCGCAGGCGCTCCGCGATAACTCCATGTCCGGCTACATGGCGTCCAAGAAGTCCCTCGAGATCAACCCCGACAACGCCATCATGCAGGAGCTCCGCAAGCGCGCGGACGGCGACAAGTCCGACAAGACCGTCAAGGATCTCGTCCTCCTCCTCTTCGAGACCGCCCTCCTCACCTCCGGCTTCTCCCTCGAGGAGCCCAACACCTTCGGCGGCCGCATCCACCGCATGATCAAGCTCGGTCTCTCCATCGACGACGACCTCGGCCTCGACGACGAGGACCACGACCTTCCCCCTCTCGAGGAGGACGTCGACGAGGGCTCCCGCATGGAGGAGGTCGACTAATCATCCACCATCCACAATCGTTGATGTTGATCAGACGCAAGTGCCGACCCCTGGCCGTCTTCCGTAATACCCGACGGCCCGAGGCCGGCTGCCTTAGCTGCCGCGAAACACTAGACCCATCCGCAAGGGCATTAGCAACGAAGCATCTTTGAAATGAAACTCATTCTTTTGCATCAAAGGAGTCTCACCTAGCTAGCCAGTATAGTCCTGTCCTCTCACGCCGCCCCCGCTTCCGCTTGAGATCTCGCTGTCACGTCACGTCAAAATACTAGTTTTTTCCCGCGAGTTTGAACAGTCGGACGGGCACGTCGCCATGGCGACCGCCGGGTCCTGCTTCGCCGCGTTCGAGGCTTCACGCTCGGCGACGACCTTCGAGGAGGACCCCGTCGATGAGAACGGCTTCCCGATCATGACCCACAAGGTGGTCCACCGCATAGTGCACAGGGAGATGGGTGGCTACATCGAACCATCGATAAACGACAACGTGCACCTCGAGAACCGCAGGTGGCGCGAGATTCGAGACCTCGACAAGTACACCGGGGTGTCCGTGCTTCACCTGGAGAACAACCAGATCGGGCCATCGATCGGCACCGGGCTGGCGCACATGTCCAAGCTCAAGGCTTTGTATCTTCAATGTAACATGCTGAAGCACGTCGACTCCCTTTCGGCGAATCAGAAGCTCACCCTGCTGAACGTGGCGACCAACCAGATATCGGGGTTCACGGAGGGCGGCCTACCCCACAGCCTGAACACCCTGCTCGTGTCCGCCAACAACATCTCCACCGCCGCCGCCATCGCGCCCCTCGCCTCGCTCCCGAACCTGGAGGTCCTGGACCTCTCCAGAAACAATTTGGAGGGCAGCGACGAAGCCTTCGAGCTCTTCGCGCGCATGCCCGCGCTGCGCGTCCTCTACCTGCAGCACAACCCGATACAGAAGGTGGAGTACTACCGCAGACGATTGGTATCCCGGTGCGTCCAGCTCACCTACCTCGACGATACACCCGTGGAGAGCGCCGAGCGGGTGGGAGCCGCGGCGTGGCGCGAAGGCGGCATGAAGGCGGAGCAAGACGCCAGGCGCAGGTTCAACGAGGATAAGCGGAACAAGGCGAAGGCACAGACGAGGCGGATCGCCGCAGAGCGCGCCGCGCGCCGCGCCGCCGCGAACCTGGGCTCGGACGACAGCGGAAGAAGGGTGCTCAGCGAGGACGCCATGGCGGCGGTGCCCGGGGCGCTGGTCCTGGACGAAGGTTGGGAGACGGCGTTGGAGGCGGACGAGTGCCCGGTGTGCCAGGCGCGGTTAAAGTGCGGCGATCGCGCCATCGCGTTGCAACAGTGCGGGCACGTGTTCCACACGTCGTGCCTCGCGCCGTGGCTCACGAAGGCGAGCGCGACGTGCCCGCTGTGCAGAGCCGAGGTTGCGACGCCGTCGCCCGAGGCCATCGCGGCGGCGGCGGTGGAGACGGCGAATGCGCGGCGACGGGCCAGCGTGGACGAGGCGAACACCGGAGACGGTGTGAGGGACACGGGGGGTATTACGGAGGACGGTGACCGCGAGAGGGATGGAAGCAAGCGGTGGATCAATTACTGCCCTCGGTCGAACTTCGTGTTCAGCAACACGACCAACCAGAGCTCGGTGATGCGCGGCGACGCTCCCGAGCCGGTCGCCGACGACGCGAGCGCACGAGGTGAGGATGGCAACGACGAGGAAGCTGAGGCGCGGGATGAGGTGAAGCGCACGATCCAGACGCAGCTCAAGAAGCGGTTCTCGCGCGTATCTTCCGAAAAGTCAAAGGCGGAGGCGGATCAGACGCACTCGCTCGACGCTTTCGCCAGGCTCAGGGCTGAGCTGAAGGCGGCGAGGAAGGAGAGAGAGGATGACGCCAAGGCGGACGGGATGAGCGTGGAGGAGCGCATCGCGCTGGCGCAGAAATTAGCAGCCGGGGACGGTGAGGGCGCGGCGGAGCCCACAGAGTAGCAGATATTTTAGTGACAACTGGATGTGTCTATCTGCCACGTGCTGTTCTCACCGATGACAATCTTCGCCACACCTTATCAGCGCGAGATGAGTGCCGCACTGTCCGCCCGATCCGTTCCCGTCACGCTCCGTGCGCCCGTGCGAGCGCGTCGTTCCGTCAGGCGTGGTGCCGTGGTCCGGGCCGCCGCCGAGGAGGAGGCTGAGGACAGGCCCCCGCCAGGATGCACGCGGTACACCATCAACATTTTGCGACCGCTCGGCCTCGTGCTCGAGGAGAAGAAGGAGGGGGGCATCTACGTCGGTGAGATTGTCGAGGATGGAAACGCGGCCAAGACTGGACTCGTGAACGTCGGAGACGAGCTCATCGCCACCAGCGGGGTCGTCTTCAACTCCACGACGGACTACGGCGGGGTGAGCGTCCCTCGCGGCGAGGAGACGGTGCGAATGCCAGTCAGGACCGAGCGCTTCGACACCGTCATGGCCGCGATTGCTTCCAATCCGAGCCAGAGGACGGTCGCCCTGGAGTTCCAGAAGTGCATGTAGAGGGACGTCAGACACGCTTTGTTATCGCTATCGTATATTATTCGGCTACCTATCTGCTATCACTGCTCCTGCTGCCTGAGCGCCGGCGGAACGTAAGCGTTTGGATCCCTCGGCGCCCTCGGAGGTTCTTGCCGCGCCTCGAACCCGGGCGGCGGTCCGCTCGAACCCGCGCCGCCGCCGCCGCCGCCGCCGCCCGCCTTGCGGAACGGGTTCGGCTTCACGCCGCCCGTCGCCCGCGTTCCTCCTCCTCCCCCCCTCGCCTTGAACGGGTTCGCCTTGAGCGCCTCCGCGCCGTTCGGTTCCGGGGCGTTTGCGCGCCAGTCGCGGTCGAGTTGAGCCGCTCGTTCCCGCTGCTCCCGCTGCGCCGCCTCGCGCGCCTTGGTCTCCTCGAGCTGGCGCTGCATCGTCGCCATCTGCGCCTGCATCGCGAGCATCTGTGCCTGCGCCTGCTCGAGGGCGGCGGCCTGCTGGGAGATGAGCGCGCCCTGCTGCGCCTGCATCATCTGCGACATCTGCGCCTGCATCTGCGCCATGATCGCAGCCGAGTCCGGAGCGGGCGCCGGCGCTGTGGGAGCGGGTCGTTCCGAGTAGAGCGGCGGCTCGGCGTACTGACCCCGCTGCTGCTGCTGCTGCTGCTGCTGGGGCTGCACGAACCCGCCGAGGCCCGGGGGCGGCGGCACGCCTCGGGGTCGCTCCCGCGGCGGATCCGGTACCCTACTAGTCTCGCGTTGGATGGCGTCGAAGACGTTCCCTTTGTCCGACGCTTCCCGTTGAACCTCCGCGGACTCTATTGGTGCCGTGTACACCGGCGCCGCGAACAGATCGTTCATGATGGACTTCGACAGCTCCGTTTTGTCCACACCGTGGTGTTCGGTCACGGTCACCTCGGAGGTCGTCTCGGGTTCCTCTGGGCTTTTTTTCTTTTTCTTCTTCTTCTTGCCGCCCTCGGCGGCGGCCTTCTTGCGTTCCTCCTTCTGCCGACGCTTGAAGTCGAGGATCACCTCGGTGTTCTCCTCGGGTTCCAGCGTCGGCGGCGGCGAGTTCGGCTTCAGTTTACCCACCCGCTTGACCGTGGCGGTGATCGGCACGGGCGCCGAGTCAAAGCCAGACGGCGACGTCACCACGCAGCACCACACGCCTTTACCCGTGTCCTCGAACACGTGGAAGAACGGTGTCGACACCTTAAAGTCGGAGACGTTGAGCGCGCCTGAGGGCTCCTCCTGTTGCGTTTCGTCGTCTTCGTCGCCGTCGTCGGGTTCCATGAACTTGGTCAGCGCGCCGAAGGCGTGGCCCGTCGCGTGGGCGGCGGTCACCGCGGCTGGATCGTTGACGACCGCCTTGGCCACCGTCTTCGCGACGGTCTTTGGGAGGGCGCCCTTGGATACCGTGGACCACTGCTCTTCGCCCTGCGATGGGGGCGCGTTGTCCAGTTCCTCGAGCCTGCGGGGTGGTGGGTGGGTTTGGGAGCGGAGGTGGCGACGTCAGTGGAATCGCGGGAGGGTGCCAGATTTTCCGGAACCGACGTCGTCGGAGTCCGGGGTGCTCGTTGCCGACGTGAAAGTCCGGGGATCGATACGGGGATTCACGTGTGCTCACATCTGTAGCCTCGCGGCGATGGCGGCGTCGTCCTGTGGCTTGGGTCCACCGCCGCCTCCCTTCTTTTTCTTCTTCTTGGATGCGCCGCTGGGCGGGGCCGTGTTTTTCGGCGCCGCCGAGGAGCCGTTGCTGCGGTCTCCGCGGTTGGGCATGTCCATCAGGGCAGCGAACATCGACATGGTGAGTGGCTTAGCTAGGGTGTCGTGAGAAGAATGCGCGGTCGTCGGGGTTGCTCTGGATCGAGCAGCGCGCCTTGTGTTGTGCGGAACGTGGCCGCGCCTCGAGCGATTTTGGCAACGGTGGCTGGCCAGCTGGCGGGAGGAGACCTGTCCTGTCAGCCAGTTGGGTGTCCACGCCTCACTTTCCACTGCGAGCGGTTCAAACGCAGGTCGAGAGCCGCGGGACGCCCTCGACGCCGTGACCGCGCTCCGGTCGGGACGAGAGGGAGCGCGGAGGCGCATCGGTCGCCATGGGTCCGCCCAGGATGGCACCCAGCAGGAAGCCGGGCGAGCCCCCAGGACTGCTGGACACCGGCGAGGAGATCATAGCCATCGTCACGCCCGTGTCCATCTGCATGGTCATCGTCACGGGGCTGGTCCTCACGCTCAGGGTGGGGGACAATGCGAACGCGATGCAGATGCAGGGAGGCATAGCCACGGCCGCGTATCAGGAGGAGGTGCGACCATTCAACGACACGGCGCGACGCCCTCCCTTCGCGTGACCCAAGTTGGGCACCCACCCAAACCGACCAAACCTAAAAACTGACATCCGAATCCCTCGCCCCAACGCAGGAGTCCGACTCGAACAGCGATAAGCTGACCGGAGCCATAGAGAACTCCTTAGTGTTCGTCGCCTTCATCACCGCCGCCACGTTCCTCATATTCTTCCTGTTCAAGTACAACTACACCAAATGCCTGTGGGCGTACATGGGCTTCAGCGGCTTGCTCATCTTTGGCGTCCTCGGCGCCGCCATCGGCTACGAGCTCATCCAGGCGCTGGGCGTACCCCTGGACATTCTCACGTACACGTTCTGCGTGTACAACTTCAGCATCGTCGGCGTCCTCGCCGTGTTCTTCTGGCCCTCGCCGCTGGCGATGCGCCAGGCGTACCTCGTCGCCATAGCGGCCATCGTCGCGTTCTACTTTACCAGGATCCCCGAGTGGACCACGTGGACCCTGTTGGTGGCGATGGCGCTGTACGACATGTACGCGGTGCTCACGCCGGGCGGGCCGTTGAGGGTGCTCGTGGAGCTCGCGGAGGAACGGAACGAGGAGATCCCCGCGCTCGTGTACGAGGCGACGCCGACGCGGAGGCCGGTGAGGCAGAACAGGGGCGGCGGAGGCGGCGGGGTCATCGAGGCTATGATGTCGTCGGGGACGCGCGTGGGCGAGGCGAGGTACCGGGGCAGGGGAAGCGGGCCGGGGATCGGGGAGACGACGACCGTCGGTGGGGAGATACGGGAGGTCGATTCGGCGGACGGGGACGGCGACGGGGATGGAGACGAGTCCGAGTCGGCGCCGCTGGTTTCATCCGTGTACGGAACCTCCGGAGACGACCCGGAGAGGCAGGCGCCAGCCTACGTGGACCCGATCATCGGCCGCAAACTGTTCGCGCTCCCGGACTCCATCAAGCTCGGCCTCGGGGATTTCATCTTTTACTCCGTGCTCGTCGCGAGAGCCGCGATGTACGACACTTTCGTCGCGACGGCGTGTTTCATCGCGGTGCTTCAAGGTTTGGTGGGCACCTTGTTCCTCCTGGGCGTTTACGAGCGGGCGCTCCCTGCGCTGCCGATATCGATCGCGTTCGGGGTGATCGCGTACTTTGGGGCGAGGTACGTGCTGGAGCCGACCATCATGGAGTTCGCCACCCACCTCGTCTTCCCCCTGTGACGAGCCGGACTAGTAGCGTTAGCACCAATTTTAGCACGAAGAGAGCTCGTTCCACGCTGACTGGACATTCTCAGAATTGCGCGCGGAGGCCTCCACGGCGTCGACTAGCGGGCGTCGCGATGAGTTACCCGCTCCACCACCTGGAGGACACCCCGAACTGGGAGGTCGGCCTCAAGGTACACGAGCAGGAGAACAAATGGCTCATCCGGGAGTTCGACGCGGTGTCGCGCGCGTACGGCCATTACGCCAGGTCTCTCTCACCCACCGGACCCTTCGCGGGGGGCGCGTTCGGTGGGGACGCGGTGGACGGCATCGGGGGCATGCTCGGCGGGGTGCTCGCGGGCATGGAGAGCCTAGCCACCGGCGTCGCCGCGGATGACTCCGACGCGGACGACGAGCCCCGCGCGCCGCGCGGGTTCAACCAGCCATCCGAGGCTGCCTTCGCGGCCGCGTTGGAACGGGTCGGCACCGTCGCCGCGTCCGAGGACGACGAGATGGCCGCGCCCATGGCCGCGGCCGTCGGCGCGCCTTTACTCGGCCCGATCGCCGACGCCTTGCGCGCGGTGGGCACGTGCCGCGAGTCCCTCGGCAGGCGCGTCAGGGACGTCTCGCTCACACCGCTGCGCCAATTCATCGACGAGGACCTCCGCGAGGTTGCTCAACTCCGCGACCATTACGACCACAAGAAGGCGGCGTGCGAACGCGCCAGGGAACACTACCTCTCACGAACCACAGAGCTCGCGCGGGGCAAGGCGCAGGACGAGCTCACCGCCGCGAAGGAGAACCTGGAAGCGGCGAGGGCCCGGCTCGCGCTGGCGGCGTGCAACGTCGAGGGCCGGAGGCGGTACGTGTTGCTCGAGTCCGCCCGGGAGACCATGCAGGCGCTTCAGAGGTTCTTCGTGGACGCCGCGAAAGTGACGACATCGCTGGAAGGTGCCCTCAGAGAGATCGAGGAGTACTCGATGGCGAGCAGGGCGCAGGCGGAGATGCGGATGCTGCAGGCGAGTCGAAGGATGGAGGCAACCTTCGGCGTCACCGACCGGGAGCAGGCGTCGTCGTCGAGCTCGCCTACGGCGCAGTCGGCACCCGGGGACGGGGATATCCCCGGGGACGACGGGGACGTATCGTCGGCGGTGGCGGGTGCCGTCTCGAAAACCATCGCGGAGCGCTGGGAGAAGGACGCTCCGACGGGCGCGTGGGGGCCCCGCGCGTGGAAACCCAAAAACGAGCGCGAAGTCTCGGTGTCCCCGTCGCCGTCGTCGCAGAACCTGCCGGGGATGAGCCAGGGTCGTTCCGCGGACGCAGCGATTCGTAAATCACTGCTAGAGGGTGCGACGGAGGGCAGCAGGCTGGGTTCGCGGGCCATCCGGCGCGGGTACTTACTGCAGAGGAACGCGAACCACAGATTCAGCGGCTGGACCAGGCGGTACTTCGTGCTGGACAGCCTCGGGCGGCTCGTCGCGCACACGCCGATCGAGCCGAGGTGGAAACGGCCGGGCGGCAAGAAACACGAGGACGAGGAGGGTGCCGACGAGACGAACGAGGGCGGACACCACGGGTTGATGGGCACGGCGGTGAAGGGCATAGCGGGGGGTATAGGGGCGGTGTGGCACGCCGTGAGGCAGAACGCCGCGCCCGAACCCGAGGCGACGGGCGCCCAGTCCCCCGCCGAGGCTGTCGTCAACCTGCGCTTATCGTGCGTCAAGCCCGGCGCGGACGAGGGTGATAAGAGCGTCGCCGGACGTCCCCACTGTTTCCGCATCATATCGCCGTCGCACACTCTGCTGATGCAGGCCGAGTCCGAGGAGGAGATGAACGCGTGGCTATCGGATCTGCAAGGGGTCATAGCCGAGCTCATATCCATGAACGCACCGGGAGATACCCAGGCCACACCCGGAAGGGGCGACGCGAACGCGTCGGCGGCGAACGAGAGGAGCGTCGCGGGACAAGAAGATCCGAGGACGGCGCTGGCGTCGATCCCGGGCAACGATCGATGCGCCGATTGCGGCGGCGCCGACCCCGACTGGGCTTCGCTCAACCTCTGCGTCGTGATATGCCAGAGGTGCGCGGGGATACACAGGCACCTCGGCGCGCACGTCTCCAAGGTAAGGTCGCTCGCGCTAGACAGGGACGCGTGGACGCCGCCTGTGCTAGAGCTGTTCAAGTCGATCGGCAACGACGCCGCCAACGCCGTGTACGAAGCCGGGAGGCGAAGAGCTTCGACGTCGACGAAGAAGAAAACAAACGGGAAGCCGGCGACGACGACGGAGGACGACGACGACGACGACGCGTGGCTCGAATCCGACGACGACGACGACAAGGACGACAAGGGCGACGATGACGACGGGACGGCGGGCGTTTCGGCGCCGGTCGCCGCGGGGTGCGAGTCCGTGGAGGCTGCCCTCGCGGCCATCACGGCGAAATACGTCGAACGCGTTTACGCGACTAAGGGTTCGTACGAGCCCGGGTCGATGGAGTCCGCGGCGGGGGCGCTGAACGCCGCCGCGGTGCTCCACGGCCTCGCGTGCATCGGCCCCGGGGCGAACGAGGAGAAGAGCGAGGCGCTGGTCGCGGCCGTGGGACGCGGCGAGGCGTCGGCGGCGGTGGCCGTCCTGTTGCTCATGAACGGCGCGAGGGTGGACGGCGGCGGCGGGGACGACGCGGCCGATGACGCGGGGTTGATGGAGGGCGAGGTGCTCCCGGCGGTGCTCGCCGCGCTCAAGGCGGGGTGCGGGATCGAGGGACCGGTCATGGGTGCGCTGAGGAATTCCGCGGGGTTGCAGGGGACGCTCTTCAACGTCCCCCCGTCCTGGTAGTTATTTTAGACGATGCGACGGTAAAAAAAGCGAGGAGATTCCTTATCTATCGTCTCCACCTGATGGTCGCCGCGACACTTGAATAGAGCACGAGAGGGTCGGGTCGACCGAGATGCGCGGCTCCACGTGCACCGCGAACGTACCCGGTATCGCGGCCGCGCCGCTCGTCGCGTCGCGTCGTCGCGGGTCCGCCCTCGTGAGCCCATCGCGTCCCGGGTGCCGACACGTCCCCAGAGCTGCTGCCACGTCTTCCGTCGGGTTGGACCTCGAGGCTCCGGGCTGGAGCGGCGGCTACGGCACCGGCGGGAAGGTATGGAGCTCCAGCGCGGTTCTCACGCGATGGATCGAGGCGAACGCGAATTCGCTGGGCCTCGACGGAGCGTCCGTGCTCGAGCTGGGATCTGGCACCGGAGCTGTTGGGTTGGCGGCAGCCGCGATGGGCGCCGCGCGGGTTGTACTCACCGACGGCGGATCGGAGTCCTTGCTCAAGCTCGCGAAGGACAACGCCGCGCGCAACAAGGCACCAGGTGGCGCGATCGACCCATCGTGCGACATTCACGTCGCCGGGTACAGGTGGGGCGGCGGGAAGATGCCCGCGACGATCGTCGACGTCGCCCCGTTCGACCTCGTCATCGGGTCGGATTGCACCTACAGCGCCGGGGGTCACGGCCCGCTCTGCGACACCATACGCGAGCTCCTGACCAACAACGCCGACGAGAACACCAAGGTCGTGCTAGGACACCAGCACAGGTGCGGGGCCGCCATGCTCGCGGGCAGGGGAAGCGCCGGGTGGGGACGGGACCCGCACCTCGATATGTTCTTCCGCACCGCAGAAGCGCGCGGGCTCTCGGCGACGGAGGTACACTGCGAGAGCCTCGCGTGGCACGGACTCCGCAACGTCAGCGTGCTCACCGTGGAGCTCGCGCAGGAGCGCACGAAACGCGACACGGACGGGGACGAGGAGGAAGAGACGAAGGGCTCCGCATTCGCCGCGTTCGCCGTCGCCGCGGCGCTGTCGTCGATGTCGATGTCGATGCCGCCGCCGGTGGACGCCAAGACCTACAGCGACTACGACCCGGCGCAGTTCGATGAATTCCTGCCCGGCATCAACTCCGTGGAGATGACGTTGTCACAGCCCAACGTGTGCAGCAAAGACGCGTTCCGGGCGATGGACAAAGCACGGGATATGTACGAGATCGGGCGGCTGGACGAGGCGGACGGGGCGCTGTCCGATGTTTTGACCGGTTCCTGTTCCTTAACCGGCGACTCGAACCCGACCAAGGCTGACGTACTCGCCAAGGCTGCGACATTGAAGCTGCTGGGCGACGTGAGGGTGGACGCGTACAGGTGGAACGACGCCGTCGTCGCGTACGACTCGTCCCTATCCGTGTCACCCGCCGGAACGTCCGCCCCCGGAGCGCTGTTCGGCAGGGCAAACGCCAAGGAGGGACTGAAAGACTACGCCGGCGCGGTGGAGGATTACGGCAAGTGCTTGGAGCTGAGACCTACGGGGGCGGACGCCACGACGCCCAGGTTTGAACGCGCGCAGGCGCTCAAGGAACTGGGGCGGTGGGACGAGGCTGTGGTTGACTACGACGAGGCGGCGGATCTGTTCAACGCGAATCGGCAAAAACGAGAGGCGAAAATCGCGGCGGCGCAGGCGGGATTCGCGACGTTCGAGGCTGGCGACTTGCAGGGCGCCACGAGCCGACTGGAGACGCTCGCGCGACAGCTGTACTCCAGCGACGTCCGCGCGGCGCTCGTGGCGACGTACTGGCGCGGTGGGGACGCGGCCAAGGCTGAGGACACCTGGCTCGATTTGTGCCAGATTGACGACGCGCAGTGCGGGAAATACGGCGACAAGGGTTGGCTCTTGTCTTACAGGAAGTGGACCCCGGGGCTGGCCGACGCCATGCAGGACTTCCTCAAGCTCAGGTCTTAAGAGATGTAGTGGCTAAACTTTATTATCGATCTACTAGCTAAGTCATTCGTCGTCGTCGTCCTCGCCGGAGAGCTCGAACACCAGCTCTCGGCCCGTGCGCAAGTCGTAAACCTCCACGCAGGCTCGCTCCTCCGTCACCGTCCTCACCACGTCCAGACTGACGTACATAGCCGACGCAGGCGGCGGCGCACCCCGAAACCTGCTACGGTCAGCCAGAAGCTCGTACGCGGACGTTATCGAGGCGGTGAGCGCCGGTCCCGTCATGTGCATCGTCTTGAGCCAGCCCACCGGCTTGATCATCGAGGCGCCCGCGGCGTCGCCGGCGGCTTCATCCGCGTTGAGCCACGCGACGAGCGCGTCCGGCTCACCTTCCCACGGCTGCACGAATCCCACCCTCGCGCGCCACCCACCGGCGCCCCCGTCCACCTCGGACCACGTCCCGAAGACCACGCCGAGCGACGACTTGACGTCGGCGTAGGGTCGCGTGCACCCGGAGGTTTCAACGTCGTTTTTTGAAAACGCCGACAGCGCCCCCGGCGGAAACACCACCAAGTCAACCCTCGGCGTCGCCCTGGCGTCAGCCCTGGCGTCAGCCTCGGCGACGAGCGAGGCCTTGCCGTCGTCGATCTCCTTTAGGGCGCTGAGCGCCAACGCCTGGTCCTCGGCGAAGGCTGCCTCGTCGTCCTCCCAGAGCGACCAACCCGCGGCGTCGACCTTTGCGATTTCTTTCCGGAGCGCGTCGGCGGCGGCGTCGTCCTCGCGGTCCTTTCGCTCCTCCTCGGCGGCGGCCGCGGCGTCGCGTCTCTTGGGCTTGGGCGCACGGGACGAGACGGCCCACCCCGGGTCGGCTTTGAAGCCCGGCGGGGGTGATTCGCAGTTCACGTTCATCGCCCGGAGCTCGTCGGGGGCGTACCTCTGAAGCTCCGCGAAGGCCTCCTTCGGTTCCTCCTTCGGTTCCTCCTTCGGTTGCTTCTCGGGCGCCGGCGTCGGCGTGGGTTCCGGCGTGGGCTTCGGTGGTTCCACCGGGTCCTCTTTCTTCTCCGCCGCCGCCGCCGCGTCCGTCTCCGCCTGGCGGATGGTGAGCTCTTCGAGGCGGCGTCGCACCGCCGCCGCCGCGGCTTCTTTTCTTTCAGCCAGCGCCCGAGCCTCCTCGTCGGACACGACCCTCTTGGTGGGCACGAGGGGAGCCTTGGCGCCCATCGCGCGCATCTCGTCCACGGTGACCATCGCCGGCTCCGACGCGGGAGGGGCCGGTGGAGGGGGAGGTGGGACGCCGGGGTCTTCCTTCGGCTCCTCCTCGGCGGTGCCCTCGTCCTCGTCCTCATCGTCGGACGGAGGGCGCTCGTCTTCCCGGCCATCCGCCGATACTTCGTCGTCCCAGATGGGGTCGGACTCTCGTGGAGCTTCCCTGAATGTCGGCGCGGGGGGATCTTCGCGTCGGGGCCGGCGATGCCGGTGGTCCGGGGGCGGCGAAGGGCGCGGCTGGGACCACGGCGGCTCGGGTCTCCTGCGATGGCGCCGTGTCTCCTCCCTCGGGGGACCTTCGCCGAGTCCCCATCGCTCCCACAGGCGGATGAACGGGTAGGGTTGGCGCACGTCCAGTTCATCGAGAACTAGGTATCGACCGGCCACCCGCGAAGCCGCCATCTTCGCCGAAACCCGCCCTCGCAGGAATGGGCGGCCCCCACCGCCGTGTTTCCTCCACTTTGCAATGTTGACATCATTTCATCAGGCGCACCCGAGGACGCACACCGGCGCTCGGCCATGTTGCCGCTCTTCGACTTCGCCGGGGAGCTGGAGACCGAACCGTTCGTGTTCGAGGAGGAGCTCAAGAGCAACGAGTCGCTCTCGCTCGAGGCCCTGCGCACCATCAGCAGGTACGCCCGACCCCGACCCGTCGTTGCCGAGGCGTCAGCCATCTCCGAGGTGCCGAACCGCCGCTGACCTTCCCCCTCCTCCCCCTCTATATCACAGCGCCCGACGGGACCTATGCTCCACCAGGGGCGAGATCAGGGATCCCGCCAAAGCCTCCGAGCGAACCCGCGCGTGCGAGGCATACGTCCCTCTCATCGACAGCCTCTGCTCCAAGAAGGACAACCTGCAGATCTCGAACCGGTCCGGGGAGCTCAAGTTCAAGTGGTCCAGCCCGCTGGAGGGCGGCGACGTCATGCACAAGCTCAAGGGATTAGACCGCGCGCTCGAACAGGAGCGCGGCATGGCCTGGATGCTCCTCGCCGCGCGCGTCAGGGACGAGGCGGCGCTGACGGTGGACCAGTGCCCGCGGGCGCCGGTGGGACCCGAGCGGCACGAATGCGATCCCGGCGGCGACAGACTCGTCGTCGTCGGCGGCGGCGTGCTCGAGACGCCCGTCGGGGACAAGTCCAAACCCGCGACGGACTCCGGTACCACGCCGAGGTCTCCGGGCCCCGTGCTGGGCGAGTGCGCGCCGGGCGTGGCCACGACGCTTCGAAGAGCCGCGGGGGTTTATAAGCACGCGGCGACGAGAGTGTTACCGGGTCTCAGTCCGGACCCGGAGCGGCCGAACGAGCTGTTACCTTCCATGGCGGACGCGATGCGGGCGGTGTGCCTCGCCGAGGCGCAGGCGGCGACGGCGCGGCGCGCGGAGGAGCGCGGCACCGGCGGGGACCTCGTCGCCAAGCTCCACCTCGGGGCGCACGACCTGTACAAGGAGGCTGACGCGATTCTCAACGAAAACATCCGGGACTTTAACCGGATCAGCCGCAAGCTGCAGGCGTACATCCTGCTCGGCGCGAGTGTCCACAGAGCGCGGGCGTACAGGTGCGCCGCAGAGGAGGCGTTCGTATCGGGCGACATCGGGGAGGCCATCGCGTGTTGCGACGCCGCCAATAAACACTTAGCCCGGGGCCGGGACGCGTCGGGCGAGGCGGACCGATGGAAAACCGCGGCGCTGGAGGAGAGCGAGGCGCTGATGAACCTTCGGACAAAGTACGTGACGGAGAACGAGGTGGTGTACTTCGAGAAGGTGCCGGAGAGGCCCGCGAAGAAGCTGCCGGACGGTAAGGTGATCGTGTCGGAGATTGAGCACGTTCCGGTGTCCATCGACGTGCTCAGCTTGGAGTGACGTCCAATTTACCTAGGATTTAGCCAGCTCTCTAAGTGTCATGAACGCACGCTACTGCCACTGCTACTGCTACTGCTCTAAACTCTACGTAGCTAAAGCGCCGTCGCCGCGGCCGGGTCCCGCCACCGCTCGAACCCCCCGAGCCTGAACCGCCCAACGTACTCGTCCAGCAGCGAGTACGTGCTCCCGGGCGCCGGATTGTTGGGCACCTGAAACGTGCAAACCATCAGCGTCCGTCTCGCGCCTCCCTCGTTCGCCCCGCCCCTGTGGATCGCCCTCGAGTCCATCAGCATGACGTCGCCAGCGTTCAGCGGCGTCGGGCGGGGCGCGGGGATCCCGGCGGCGGTCAGGGAGCGGAGCTTCTCCGCCTCGCCGGCGCCGCTCGACAACGCCCGGTGCGCCTCAGCCGTGTTGCTCCTCGCGCAAACCTCCGTCGGTCCCGTCTCGAGCGTCACGTCCTGCAGAGCGATGAACGCGGTGATCAGCCCGCAGTGCGCGTACGCCCCAGACATCTGCGTGTCCGGGTGGAGCGGCTGCGCGGCGGCGCCCGGGTCCGAGACGAGGGCACTGAGCTCGCACATCTCGGCCTCTTCCGTGAGTATCGATGCGATGCACGGTCCGCACGCGCGCAAAAGCTGGCGCACGCACTCGCCGACCTCGTCGTTCAGCGCGAGCTTGAGGTCACGACGATTTACAGGGCTGGTGACGTTGCCGAAGTACCTGGCGGCCGCGTCGACCTGCTCGGGCGTTCTTCCCGCCGCCGAAAACTCGGTCGCCGTGCTCGCCTCGCCGAAAGCCTCGAGACCTGCCAACCTGAGGCGCTCGTTTACACACGCCCGCGTCTCCGTGCACGTCGCGAGGGAGACCACGCCTCTCACCACGACCGCACCGTGCTCCATGAGCAGCGCGGCGGCGTCCTCCCCATCTCTAACCTCCAACACGGAGAGGGACGGCAGCGCCATCGGTTGTGTGAAAAGTTTGGTCGATCGACGTAGATATTACATTAGCTCGGCGCCACGCGTCACTCACTAGCAACACACGTAGTACTTGTTCTCCCAGATGGTCTCCGTCCTGGACCACTCCCTCATCCACTCAAACGACCTCAGCGTGTACCTGGGCGGCGGCGGCGCGCAGCAGAACTCTTTGGTGTCCCGCACCGGCCCGTGCGAAAAGGCGTACACGTTGTTGGGCACCCCGCGGAGGTAGCTGATCTTGTCCCGGGAGCTAACCTCCCACGTCGTCTGGTTGGTGACGATGAGGTACAGGTGGAACCCCAGCAGGGAGCCCACGAACATGATGAAGATGAAGAGCGTGATGGACATGCACACGGGGCCGGCGTTGTACTCGAACAGCTCGTGGAACGTCTCCATGTACTTCCACCCGCTGTTGCTGACGTGAAACGCCCACACGATCAAAGCGGTTTGCGCCGCCAGGTACCACACGAACCGAGCGTGGTTCTTCTCACCGACGCAGGTTCCCACCCAGAAGCAGTGGTGGTCAAACTTCTTAACGCACCGGCCGCAGTCGTGGCAGTGCTTCGTGCGCAGACCCTGCCACGCCTCGCAGTGCTTGCAGTACTGGCCGACGGAGATGGAGTCGCCGCCAAGAGCGTCGACGCCGTCGCCGTCGTCGATGCCATGCGCAAACACCGCCGAGGACGAGGATATCGCGGTGGCGAGGTCGCTGGAGTTGGTCGCACCGCCTGGGGCGCCCAAGAGCCCCCCGGTTCCCTCGTCATGGTGCGCGCGTCGCTCGTCGCTCGTCTGTCGCGTTTGGAGGTCCAGCGAAGAACCGCGCTCGAGGTCCAGCTCGGCGTCGTCGGCGTTGTCGTCGTCGGCGGGATCCTCATTCTCCGCGCCGGCCGCGTTCCTCTCGCGCTCCCGTTTGCTCTTCACGCGCGCCGCGATGCGCTCACGCCTGAGCCTGTCCTGCTCCCTGTAGATGTCCTCCTGGTCCTCCGGGCACCGCTCCTGCTCGCTGACGTACCCGGGGTTGGAGTTGGCGACGCAGAGAAAGGCGAAGAGGTTGAGGAGGCACATGAACGCGAATCCAGTCTGGTACCCCGCGCCGCCGTCCGTCATGTCGTTGTCGAACTGGAACAGCAGGACGATGAATAGGATGTGGAAGAACACCCAGAATATCTTGGGTATCCACGGCGTGGAGCCTGTGGATGGATGCGGACGGGTCGCGGGTCAGTCGGGTGGGCTCTGGTTTGAATATTCGAGGCGGTCGTCGGGAAAAAAGCCGAGGCGCGGGGGCGATCTCTGGTCGGGGTCGCGCGCGTACCGTGCTTGCGACGGACATCCTCGCGCCACCAGAAGCACCCCGCGGTCTGCGGCACGAGCACGGCGGGCTCGCGGGGTCGGAACTTTCTCGGCGGGGGCATGGTCAACGGCGCACGTCGTAAAGTGAGGCGACTCTTCTCGACAGCCTGGCCGAGATACGCTCTCGATGACGCAGCTTCGCGCAAGATCGAGTCAACAAAACGAGAAGAAATGTGGGTACCATCGCGAAGGACTGATTCTAACTACTTCCACGCGGCTGAGTTACCCGCTAAAGGGCTCCTCGGTTCCGAGCTCGGGTACCGAACGGGTGACACCGACGCGTTCTCCTTCCCACTCGGCGTCGGCGGCAGCGGCGAGCGCTTCGCGGCGTTGCCCTGGTACCTCTGCAGCGCCGCCGCTCGCGCGTCAGCCTTCGACTTACCCCCGCCCCTCTTCACCGAATGGACGCTAGCCCTCTCCGCGTGCACGGTATCTCGCGCGGTCGCCAGCGCAGCCTGCGCGTCGCGAACGATGGCCATCGCCGCCGCCGCGTTGGCCTGCGCCTCGGCGACGATCGGAGACTTTGCCGCCTCGCCCTCCTCGGACCCGAGTTTGGTCCTGAGCCGCTGCGCGCCCCTCCACTTGTCACCTCCAGCCGCGTTCCTCTCAGCCTGCCAAGCCTTATCCCCGGCATCGCCCGCTCGGACCTTGCGGAGCTCATCCTCGGCGTTCTCCGCGCGTCGCCAGAGCTCGGCGAGGCGCGCCTTGGACTCGTGGAGGCGGCCCGCGTCCTCCGCCGCCCTCGAGTTGGCGCGGCGCATGGCGGCGACAGCCTCGGCCCGCTCAGTCTCAGCCTCCTCGAGCGCAGCCTTCGCGTCGCTCGCCTCCCTCTGCGCCGCCCTGCGGTCCTTCACGGCGGTGTTACACGCGTCGACCGCGCGTTTAACCTCAGCCTCGGCGCTCCGCGCGGCGGCTTCCGCGGCGATGGCCCTCGCGACGGCGGCGGTGGACGCCGCCTCCATCGACTTGGCCTCCTCCCCCGCCGCTTCAGCCGCGGCGCGGGCCTCTTTGATGTCCGCGTCCGCGCGTGCATTCGTCGCCTCGATCAACTCCGACTCGGACCCGAGCTCGGCGCCGCGCCGTTCGAGCTCGACCTCGGCGGCGAGCGCCCTTCGCTCGGCATCCGCGATTCGCGCCTCCGCCTCGGAAATCGCGAGCCGGCCAGCCTTCTTCATGGTTTCGACGTCAGCCTCGGCTTTGGCGACCGCCATGCCGATCTGTGTCTTGACAGTCTCGTACGAGCGCTTAGCCTTGGCCTCAGCGTCCTTCTTGGCGGCCGCGACGTCTTCGGCGGCTTTGACCTCGGCCAAGGCGACCGCCGCGGCGGCGAGCTCGGTGGCCTTCGCCGCCGCCGACATCTCAGCCTCGACGACCCTCGTCTCCGCCGCCGCGAGCGACTGCGCGGCGTGCTTCTCCACCTCCTCGAGGCGGGATTCCGCGAGAGCCACGGCATCGTTCGCGTTGCGTTCGATGGCTGCCGCGCGGGTCTGAGCGGCGGCGGCGGCGGCGTAGGCTTCCTCGGCGGCTCGGTCGGCGACGCCCGCGACGGACGCCGCGTCGTTGGCCATCTCGGCGGTTTTCTCAGCGCGTTCACGCGCGATGGCAGCCTCTTCGAGCTTCGCTTCAGCCCGCGCGAGTTTCTCCGCGGTCTCCTCGCCGAGTGCGTCCATCATCGCTTGCGTGATTTTGACGGTGCTCTCCGCCGCGCCGGCTCGAGCCTCGGCGTCGGCGACTTTCATAAACGCCTTTTCAACAGCCGTCTCCTCAGCCTTGTTCGCGCGTCGCTCGGCGGCGGCGATGGCCTCGTCCGCCGCCGCCTGCGCCGCGCGCTCAGCCTCCGTCGCCCTGACCTCCGCGGTATCCGCCGCGGCGCGTGCGACTTTCGCCATCTTCTCCGCATTCTCCGCGCGTGCGTTGGCCTCCTTGACCTTGATCGCCGCGGACGCCACCGCGGACGATAGCTTTGACCCCGGCGGGACACCCATGGCCTCCGCGGCTCGTTGTTCGGCTTCCATAGCCTCCTCCGCAGCCTCCGCGCGGGTCGTTGACATGGACGCGCGGAACTCAGCCTCGGACAGCGACGCCCTCGCCTTTTCCTCGGCGGCGGCGGCTTCCTCGGCAGCCTTCTCGGCAACCTCGGCGCGTTTCTCCGCGTCACCGAGCGCGGCTTCAGCCTTGGACGCGCGCGCGTTGGCCTTCTCGCTGAGCCTCTGCGCGAGCGCCGCCTCTTCCATAGCCTTGGTCGCTCGCGCGACAGCCTCCGCAGTCTCAGTCTCGGCGTCTGCGCGCTCCGCTTCGGCCTGGTCCGCCCTCGACTCCGCCGCGACGGCTCGAGCGTCTGATTCCTCCTTTGCCTGGAGCCCGCCTTTGAGCTCACCATTCGCCGCGGATGCTTCAACGCGCGCGGCTTCCCTCGCGGTCTCCGCGGCGCACGCGCGGGCCTCCGCCGTATCCGCGCGTGACCTCGCGTCGAGCGACTCGGCCACGGCGGCTTCCCTCTCAACCTCGGATTGTCTCGCCTTGGCCTCGGCGTGCGCCGCTCTAGCCTCCGCCGCCGTCTTCGCAACCTCCGCGGCGCCCACGCGCTCGGAGCTCTTGACCGCAGCAGCCTTGACAGCGTCGAGTTCTTCCCTGTGCGCCTTTGTCGCGGCGGCGATTGAAGCCTCGGCGGCCACGCGGTCCTTCACGGCGGCGTTACACGCGTCCACCGCGCGCTTAACCTCCGCCTCGGCTTCGTTCCTCGCTGCGGCGACGGCCTTCTCAGTCTTCTCCGACGCGTCACGCTCCGCACGGTCGGCCAGGGTGCCGGCGTTTTCCGTGGCGATCTCTGCCTGTTTCACCGCGGCGGACGCAGCCTCCGCGATTTTGTCCACCTCGCACTCGAGCACCTCGAAAGCCTCGACGACTCCGTTCTTTTCATCTTCGATTTTCGCGTTCCAAGCCTTGCCGGCGGCGTTCCAGCGTTCATCCAGGGCGGAGAGCCTCGTTTCAGCCGCCGCGAGCTTCTTTTCCAGCTTGGCTGCGTGCTTTTTGGTGGACTCGTCGCGCGCGTTCTCCCTGGCTTCGACGCGTTCGCTCCTCGCCTTCTTCTCCGTCTCGAGCCGGGCGCGGAGTTCCTCGTTCTTAGCCTTGAGGCTCTTGATCGTCTTGCGAGCCGCTCCGTTGGACTTGGCGGCGGGCTTGCCTTGCTCGACGGACGGCGTACCGGGTTCGTCCACGCGAACACGCGGGGGAAGGTACGGCGTCGCGTCACCCGGCGTTGACGCGGCGCCCGGTGTCGGACAATTTCCGCCGCCGCTCCTGCCTCCGAGCGGCGTCGCCGAGTTCATCGACTCCCCCCCGGCCGCACCCACCACCGCGGCCCACTTGGCCATCGGGGATGCGACCGCGCTCGCCGTCGCAGCCGCGGCGATGAGCTCGGCGGCCCCCACCTTCTCCTCGGCGGCGGCTATTCTCGCGGCGCTCTCCGCGGCGGCGGCTGCGAGAAGACCTTCGAGTCTCTCCTTCGCCGCGCGTAACGAGGTGACCTGTGTGCGCAGCGCGTTCACCTCATCCTGGGTCTCACGCTCCCACCTCTGCGACGCGGCTTGCTCCGCCTCGCGCATGAACTCCTTCTCGCGGCGTTTCATCTTCTCCCCTTCCAGCTCGAACCGGGCTCGGTCCGTCTCGAGTTCCTTGACGGCGTCCTCGGTGAGTTTCTCGGCAAAGGCGTAGTCAGCCTCGGCGGTCTCCAACTGCTCCTCCAGGCTCGTCACCTT